>OIXA01001450.1_pt1 | contig 29944 bp, 18 predicted proteins | sample 1587721 | NCBI WGS metagenome assembly OIXA01 (sample SAMEA3888900, study PRJEB22519) | human gut metagenome | biome: human gut; feature: human-associated habitat; material: faeces | place: Denmark | collected 2013
GGCTATGTGCTCCATTGGGCTTTCAGCCCGCCCTTGCTAAATCCGAAACTTGAGTTTTTTTTATGCAATTTACCCGTTCTTGTTTCTTGAAGTCTGTTGTCTCCGTAATCAACGACGGCCACCAAAGCCGCGTCCGCCGCCCATTGAGCCGCCCACTGAGCCACCCATTGAGCCACCCATTGAGCCACCCGAACGGCCGCCACCACCAAAGCCACGACCTCCGCCGAAACTGCCACTGCCGACATTACTGCGCGAGGGTTGTGAAAATGTGCGGTTGCTGCTACCACCGTTATCATTACGGTTTGTGTTGAAACCTCGGCCGTTGTTGTAAGAATTATCGCTACGGTCGAAACGTCGGTTGCCTGTATTGGTATTGACGTTGAAATTGGTGTTAGAATTGACACCTGTGTTGCCAAAATTGCGACGGGAATTTCCCGACACACCACCGGCCACACCGCGACCGCCACCATAGTTGCGGCCTCCACCAAAACCTAATGAGCTGCCACGGCCCGCAGCATTAACGCCACCTGTGGCTACACCTGCGCCACGGCTACCGCCACGGGCTGTCCAACCACCAACGGGACCGCGATGTGCATTGCTTGGCAAAGCGGGACGCCACGCCCAATCATAACGCGGCCACCAGCCACAACCGCCATACCAGGGGTCGTACCAAGGGGCATACCAGGGCGAATGCCATCCACCCCAACCATACCAACTGTAGTAGGGGCGCCAGCCGTACCAACTGCCCCAACCATACCAGCCGCTCCAACCTATGCTCCAGGCTGAACCATAGCCGTAATAGAATGGATCGTAGGTATAGTACAGGTCATAATAGTCCATATAATAAGGGCTGCTCACATACACACCTGCACGAGGCGACCAAAATCGCACGATGCGTGCCGTGCACGACCCGTCTTCGTAGCCGTCTTCGTAACCTTGGTCGTAGGTTTGCTGACTTGTAAGTGTATCGGCCACGGCATTGCCTTTATAGTTGCGGCCACGACGGTTGTAGGCGTCAACGTCCCACCGGCCATTGCCACGTCCGGCAGCCCAATCGCTCTGCTGGAAGGTCGGGTCGTCGCTGCCCGTAATGGGGGTGTAACTTGAACGGCCCGAAGCCGTATAAGTATCGTTGGTTTCGGTCTTATCCTTTGATGACGGAACGAAATACACGTCATCATCTTGTGCATAAGTGCCTAAAGAGCTAAGGCACAATGTCAATAACAATAGTGACTTTTTCATTGTAATGTTCCTTATTTTATGTTTTCTCTAATCTACGAACGCGCCTGTGCGCTCCGAATGATCTTTTTGCAAAGGTAGTGACTTTTGCCGTTGAGGTTTACACCCCACCACGGCAAAAGTAGCCTCTTTTGCTTGTTTTCTGATAATTTAAGACTGTACTGCAAAATATTTGGCGTGCGGACTGCTCAGATACAAACCGCAAATGCTGCTTTGTGGATACATGGCACCATTCTCGGTCAAACGCATGTTCAATGTATCAAAGTTCAGCAATTTACTCACGGGGAATATCAGTTTGAGCTGCGGCAGCGAGGGGTAGCCCACAGCCGGACGTATGCCTTGATAAGCAGCTCGAGCCAAATCCTGCATAGACAGTTGTTCGTGGGGGGCATAACCCCAAAGTTTGGTGCGCACCTCGCGATGCAGCCATTCGCTGGTGGCTTCGGCCAAGCGGTCGCCAACACCTTGCATGAGCAAGGCGTGATAGTCATCGCCTTGCTGCTTTACTTGCTCCAGTTCCTCGGCAAACGAGGGTGACACGGTCAGTGCAAACACGCCAATATAGTCCTGATATGGGCGTGGTGCCACAAAGTCGCACAGTGCCAAACGTGGTGCACCCTGTTCTGCCGGACGTGCCTGGCGCGGTGTGGGCAACTCGAGGTCGCGTCCGCCCACGGCACCCGGCAACACTATGCTGTGGCCGGTGGCGTATGCCGGATAGAAACCTACCTCGGCCTGCATGTAATGACGCTTTTCGAGTTCGTCGAGCAATGCCTCGGCCTCAGCCTGAATGCGACGTGCCTCATCGGTGTTGCGACGCACCTTCCATAAATTATAGAAGTATACCCAATTGATGTAAGGGCGCACTTCGGCTATCGAAATATGCGGCAGGGTGTGATACCCCATATAGGTTGGACGCGGCAAAGCCTCGTTTGCCCAATCAATGTGCAACAAGTCGTCGGCTGCGTCATGCGCATGGCTGCTGTGGTTGTGCTCGGCACAATTACAAGCGCTTACCCTTGCGTCTGCCACCGTTGCTGCTGCCGCCTGCTGTTCTGCCGCCTGCTTGCGTTTTTTGGCATCATGTTCGGCCACGAGTTCGGCCTGACGGCGCGCGTTATTGGCAACGATATGCTCGTGCTCGCTGCCCATCAGTTGCATGGCCAACACGGCGTTGACAGAGGCGTCTTTCACGTAGAATACAGGACCGTTGTAAAGCGGTGCTATTTTCAGGGCTGTGTGCAGCTCTGATGTGGTGGCGCCACCAATAAACAGCGGCTTGTCAACCCCCGCATCGGCCAACGCCTTGGCGGTGTGACACATTTCGTCGAGCGAAGGGGTGATAAGGCCGCTCAGGGCTATAAAGTCGACGTGCTCTGCCAAGGCTGCCTGCACTATTTGGTCTGCCGGCACCATAACGCCAAGGTCTATCACATTAAAGTTGTTACACCCCATGACCACCGCCACAATATTCTTTCCGATGTCGTGTACATCGCCCTTTACGGTAGCCACAAGATAAGTGCCGTTGCTCTGTGCATTGGCCTGTTTGCTTTGTTCGAGGTAGGGCTGCAATATGGCCACAGCCTTTTTCATGGTGCGTGCCGACTTGACAACTTGTGGCAGAAACATCTTGCCCTGCCCGAACAAGTCGCCTACGAGTTGCATACCCTTCATCAGTGGCCCTTCAATGATGTCACCGGGTGCAGCATACGCTGTCAAGGCCTCGTGCAAGTCGGCTTCGAGATATTCGTCATCGCCCATGCGCAAGGCTGTGCTCAAACGCTCCTCAAGTGCTATGCCCGAACGGTCAACCTGTGGCGCGGCCTGTGTGGCGGGTGCCTTGTCTTTTTCGGCAAGCAGCTGTTGGGCTTTTTCTATCAAACGGTCGGCAGCATCATCGCGTTTACACAATATGACGTCGTCTATCAGTGCCAAGAGGTCAGCGGGTATGTCGCCATACATCACTTTCGATGCAGGATTGACAATGCCCATGTCCATGCCCTCTTGCATGTTGTGGTAGAGGAACACGGCGTGCATGGCCTCGCGCAAATAGTTGTTGCCACGAAAGGCGAATGACAAATTGCTCACACCCCCACTCACATGGGCGCCCGGCAAATGCTGCTTTATCCAGCGTGTGGCCTCAATAAAGTCGAGCGCATAGCGGTCGTGCTCTTTCATGCCTGTTGCCACGGTAAGCACATTGGGGTCGAATATGATGTCGTGCGGATTGACGCCGGCCTGCTCTGTCAACAGTTTGTAGGCGCGGCCGCACACTTCGATTTTACGTTCATAGCTGGTGGCCTGCCCCACCTCGTCAAAAGCCATAACCACCATGGCGGCACCATACTGCCTGATGGTACGGGCATGAGCAAGGAAAGCTTCTTCGCCCTCTTTCAACGATATGGAGTTGACCACACACTTGCCCTGCACACATTTCAGCGCAGCCTCAACCACGGGGAAGCGCGAGGAGTCTATCATCCAGGGGATACGTGCCACCTCGGGGTCTGAGGCCATGAGGTTCAGAAAGTGGCACATTTCCTCCTGCGCATCGAGCAGTCCGTCGTCCATATTGACATCGAGCAGCGTGGCGCCATCGCGCACTTGCTTGCGGGCTATGCCAAGGGCCTCGTCATATTGTTTTTCCTTTATCAAGCGCAAGAACTTGCGGCTGCCGGCCACATTACAACGCTCGCCCACATTCATAAATGTGCCAGGCAGGGGGGTAAAGCCTTCGAGTCCCGAGAGCCAGTCTATTTTGCCCTCGGCCGGACGTTTGCGCGGGGCGCGTCCTTCGGCCATCTGAGCTATGGCTTGTATGTGAGCGGGCGTTGAGCCACAGCACCCGCCCAATATATTGGCACAACCATCGTCTACAAAGCCCTTCATGGCATCGGCCATTTGCTGTGGTGTTTCGGTGTACACACCCTCTTCGTCGGGCAGTCCGGCATTAGGGTGCGCACTGATGTAGTAAGGCGCTATGTTGGCCAAGTCGCGCAGATAAGGGCGCATATCCTCTGCGCCGAATGAGCAATTAAGGCCCACGCTCAATATGCTCTCGTCGTGTTGTACCGAGGCCAGGAAAGCTTCCAGAGTTTGCCCCGACAGGGTACGCCCCGAGGCATCGGCTATGGTCACGCTCAACATGATGGGTATGTGTTTGCCCGTGCGCTCCTTTACATGACGAGCCGCCATAAGTGCGGCTTTGGTGTTGAGTGTGTCGAATATGGTTTCTACTATGTAAAGGTCAACGTCCTCGTCTGCCAACACCATCATTTGCTCTTCGTAAGCATCGCACAACTCGTCAAACGTCAGTGCACGGTATGCCGGGTTCTCCACATCGGGCGACATGGACAATGTGCGGTTGGTCGGGCCTATCGAGGCTGCTACAAAACGTGGCTTGTCGGGCGTCAGCGTGGTCATGCGGTCAGCCTCTTCACGCGCTATTCGTGCTGCGGCACGGTTTATCTGCTCCACATAGTCTTGCGTCTGATAGTCGGCTTGTGACACACGTTGCGCACTAAATGTGTTGGTGGTGATAATGTCTGCCCCCACCTCAAGGTATTGACGGCAGATGTCGTGCAACACGTCAGGGCGGGTAAGGGCTATGAGTTCGTTGTTGCCTTTCAACTTGACGGGCCAATTTGTGAACAGGGTGCCACAAAAGTCCTCCTCAGTCAGGTTGTACTGCTGTATCATTGTGCCTATGGCGCCATCGAGTATGAGAATGCGGCGGTCAAGGGCTTGTGTTAAGTCTGATAATTTATATCTGGGCATACGTTTTTCTTGAAAAATAGTGCAAGGCGAGCGCAGAACATCAAGCTTGCTTGAATGTTATGCAGAGCCGCGGCTCATTTTATCTAAAAAGAATGGTGAGGCTTGTCATTGGCATTGCCTCACCTTGCAAAAGTCAGAATGTGGCTGAGACTATACGCTCAGTAGAGAAGGCTGCGTTCATGGTGTAAAAATGTATCGCTGGCACCCCGGCAGCTTTCAGTTCACGCACCTGCTGTATGCCCCACTCCACGCCAAGTTCCTTTACATCGGCATTGCTGCGGCACTTTTCAAATTCCCTGGCCAATTCTTGCGGAAAGTCTATATGAAACGTTTTGGGCAACATGGTGCAATGGTTGAGTGTGGTGAGCGGTTTCAGTCCCGGCACTACCGGCACATCAATACCCTCCCTGCGCAAGCGCTCTACAAAAGTGAAATACCTACTGTTGTCAAAGAACATTTGCGTCACAATTTGTTTGGCCCCAGCCTTGACTTTTTCCTTCAGGTGTTCTATATCAGTGTCGAGGTTCATGGCCTCGTCATGCTTTTCAGGATAACCGGCCACGCCATACGCAAAGGGAGTCTCCAATGGGGTAGTAACCACACCACCGAGCAATTTTCCCTCATTAAAGTCGTTCACCTGACGGCAGAGTTCTATGGCATGGGCATGACCGCCGGGGGTTGGTATAAAGCGGTTCTCGTCCTTTGCCCTGTCGCCACGCAGCAACAGCAGTTCTGTTATACCCAGGTACGAAAGGTCTATCAACTCGCTCTCAATTTCGGCTGCCGAAAATCCACTGCATATAATATGCGGCACCGTATGCACATGATAGCGTTCCTTAATGGCGGCAGCAATGGCCACCGTTCCCGGACGGTTGCGCACGCTCAACTTTTGATATGCACCATTGGGCATCTCGCTGTAAATTGTCTCCGCACGGTGGGTGGTTATGTTAATACATACGGGGTTAAACTGCATCAATTTGTCTATGGTGCGATATATGCTTTCCATACCCTTGCCGCGCAGTGGGGGCAATACTTCAAATGAGAATGCTGTATGTTGCTTGTTACCTGTCGTCATGTTTTGTGTTGTTTCTTACTTTATTTTGATTTCATCGCCCACGCGGAAGTGGTAATTGCACCCTATGGGATTCATCTTACAGAGCGAACTCAGTCTGATGCCATATCGTTGCGCTATTGAATACAAACTTTCGCCGGCCTCCATCACATGGTAGCGGCGCTTCATGGTGGGATCGGCCTTTTTGCGCTTTTTGCCAAGATATACCACATCGCCTTGCTTCAAGCTGTAGCTTCGGTCTACATCGTTGTATGCACGCAACTTGCTTTCCTTCACCTTGAGCATTTTGCCTATCGAGGCATAAGTGTCGCCAGCCCGGGCTATAATGTAATACTGGCTGTTGCACCGTCTTATCTCGCGTCCCTTGACGCGTCCCTGCATTTTTTGCTCTTCCTTGTGCTCATGCCGCCACTCGCGACTTTCACGACGCGACATGTCATAACTGTCAAGGCGATATTTTTCAATCACATTTATCAGCGCCTGAGCATAGGTGGGACTTGTGGCATATCCTGCCCGTTTCAAGCCATGGGCCCAGGCACTATAATCGCTGATGTTGAGGTCGAAAAGCGAAGCATAGCGGCGGTTGTTACGCAAAAATTTTGAGTGGTCCTCAAAACTCTCGTTTACCGAATGATACACTCTGAACTTGTCGTCGGGGCGGTCATCAGCCATCACCATGTAGGGACCATTCCACGAGCTGCCCACCTTGATGCCGAAGTGGTTGTTTCCCTCCTTGGCCAAACGGCTGGTACCGGCGGCACTCTCGAGCAACCCTTGTGCCAAGGTGATGCTGGCCGGCACGCCATACCTTTGCATCTGGTCAACGGCCATGGCCGAATAACGGTTGATGTACCGCTCATAGAGCGTTGATTGTGCTTGCATGCAAACACTCACCAACGCACCAACTATCAGGAGTAAACATTTACGTATCGTCATCTTTCTATTAAAGCATACTATTGGTAGATGGCAAAATTACGCATAATTTTGACTTTATGGCTATTTTGCGCAATAAATTGCGACATAGCACTTTGTATGAGATGCATAGATTCAAGACGAAAAAGTTGCACTTTGGACCTTTTACCATACTACAACAACTTACACGCCAAACATCTTACATCTTACACTAACACGTTGCAACTTATTGACTATCAACACTTTAATTAGTGTAAGATGCTACCAAATTTACTTACACGCGACCTGCACAACCTGCACGCTGCCACACGGCACAAGCACGGGAGGGCGGTATCACGGCATAGGGAAGCAGAAAAGTCTGTTGCTCAGACTGATTTTCCTACGTCCCAGTCGTGTACTATCCACCGCATACGACAAAACCGACTGCGGAGCAGCGGGGTGTGATGTGTAAGATTTATGCAGGGGTGTGTAAGATACTTTGAACTTATCCTACACTCTTGAAACATCTGTATATCAACTTATTACGCATAAAAAGTGTAAGATGGCAGTAAAAACACACGCATTCATTTACAAGTAGGCTGACGGGGAGGAAGCAAATATTTGGGTACAAGTTACACACCTCTTTTGATGGGTGCAATACCTCAGCGAGACCGTTGCAACACTTTTGTACTAAACCAATTTGTGTTGGTGATGAAGTCAGGAGAATGTGATGTTTCTTTGTTTGTGAGTTATGAGATCTGCCGCTAACGCGGAGGGCATAACTCACAAACGATGAAACACCGCAATATCCCAACGTCATCACTATTTTGTGCCATTGAATGGGGCATATTGAAAAACGATGAGTTACGTCATTGACGAAATCTGTACAACAAAAGTACGCCCTTGGCTCAGACTCCAAAAGGCAAAAAGTCTAAGCCAGGGGCGTATATTCTGTATGCTAATAATGTTGATTAGTGAACCTCAATGGCGCGAGCCACCTTAGTTTCACTTTCTGCCACCTTAGGCAATTCGATGTTCAACACACCATGCTTTACCTCAGCAGCAATCTTTGTTTTGTCAACATCGTCAGGCAATACAAGTGTTTGCTCGTATTTGGTGTAGGCAAATTCGCGACGCAAATACTTCTTGCCTTTCTTCTCTTCTTCTTCATTCTTCTTTTCCATGTTGATGACCAAGTCACCATTTTCGTCAAGATGAATGTTGAAGTCGTCCTTCGTCATGCCAGGAGCAGCCACCTCTACGGTATAGCTCTTGTCGTCTTCAGCTACATTGAACGAAGGCGCCGTGGCATTAACGCGTGGCATGTAATTGTCGTCAAAGAAATTACCAAATACATTAGGAAGCCAATCTTGTGAATAACGTGTCATAATTGTATGTGTTTTATTTGTTGTTTTATTGTTTAATGTTTTCTTGTCCGCCCCAGGCCTTCCGGCCTTTCGGCGAACGCCCTACTATTTGCAACTGCCGTGCCAATGCCCATATACACTTGCCAACTGCCAAAATGACTTTTCTTATGCCATATTGTCGCCACAACATGAGGGACAAGCGACAAAACGTCAAAAAAAATGTGCGCAAGTACTTTGCACATTCGCATACTTGCCGTATTTTTGCAGTGTGAAGACAAAGGGGTGCTGTTATGCCCTTACGGCAACGGCTGAGATTATACCCTTACGACCTGACGCAGTTAATGCTGCCGTAGGCATTGTGTGACCCATTTCTGCCCTTTTTACATCAAGCGCTGGCAGAACGCCGTTTCATTACACACCCTCCTCTGCACTTCGCATAACCACATTAAAAATACATTCAGCTTATGCAAGTATTTGTAAACAACAAGGAGGTGGATACACAAGCTACCACACTTTCTACACTCATTGAGCAACTCGGCATGCCCGCACAAGGCGTGGCCGCTGCCGTTGACAACAAAATGGTGCCACGCACACAATGGGCTGATTTTCCACTCACAGCCGGTGCCAAAGTCACCATTATCAAAGCTGCTTGTGGCGGATAAATACATATCTGCCGGCAAACTTACGCCCCGCAGTTGTTGGGATATCGTAACACATCACATTCCCCCTATTTTTATAACACACAACCCGTTGGAGATTTTCTTGGTTAACGGGTTGACTGGTTAACAAGTAAAACTACTTATGTTAAAGTCTGAATGGTAAGAAGCTTAAATAATACTTGGCTAACTTACCTGTTAACTTGTCAACTTGTCAACTCAACTATTTCCGCCAACGCATAACACACATCATGCTTAAAATATCAAACCGCGAGTTCAACTCGCGTCTTTTCCTTGGAACGGGCAAGTTCCGCAGCAACACCGAAATGCAAAAGGCCATTGCCGCCTCGGGCACCGAAATGGTTACCGTGGCCATGAAGCGTATCGAACTGAACGACGACAACGACGACATGTTGTCACACATCAAAAGCGACAGCATACAGCTCCTGCCTAACACCAGCGGCGTGCGCAACGCCGAGGAGGCTGTGTTCGCAGCACAAATGGCGCGTGAAGCGTTCGGCACAAACTGGCTGAAACTCGAAATTCACCCCGACCCACGTTATTTGCTGCCCGACAGCACCGAAACGCTCAAAGCCACCGAGGAACTTGTAAAAATGGGATTTGTTGTACTGCCCTACTGCCAGGCCGACCCCACCCTGTGCAAGCACCTTGAGGAGGCCGGCGCCGCAGCCGTCATGCCACTTGGCGCCCCTATCGGCACCAACCGCGGACTGCAAACGCGCGACTTTCTGCGCATCATCATCGAACAAGCCAACGTGCCCGTGGTGGTCGACGCCGGCATTGGCGCACCGAGCCACGCTGCCGAGGCTATGGAGATGGGGGCTTCGGCCTGCTTGGTCAACACAGCCATAGCGGTTGCTGGCAACCCCACACAAATGGCACAGGCTTTCAAACAGGCTGTCGAGGCCGGACGCCAGGCTTTCGAAGCCGGACTGGCCGCACAGGTTCATAGCTTCGAAGCCGAAGCAAGCTCTCCCCTCACCTCTTTTCTCAACTAAAGTTCACGTTCAATGTTTTCTGACGAACTACTAAAATATTCATGGGACGACACAACTGCCGCCATCGCTGCCAAAACAGGACAAGACGTGCTGCGCGCCCTGCAAAAGGAGCATTGCAACGTCGACGACTTCATGGCGCTCATATCGCCCGCAGCCGAACCATATCTTGAACAAATGGCGCGCCTGTCACGCCGTTACACCGAGGAGCGCTTTGGGCGCACGGTGTCTATGTTCATTCCGCTTTACCTGACCAACTCGTGCACCAACTCGTGCGTATATTGCGGGTTCCACGTGGCTAACAAAATGAAGCGCACCATTCTTACCCCCGAAGAGATGGTGAAAGAGTATGAGGCTATCAAACAACTTGGCCCGTTCGAGAACCTGCTTATCGTAACAGGCGAAAATCCTGCTTTGGCCGGCACGCCTTATCTGGCCAAGGCACTCGACTTGGCAAAACCCTACTTCTCAAATCTTAAAATTGAGGTAATGCCGCTCAGTGCCGAGGACTACAAGGAACTGACCCACCACGGCATGAATGGCGTGATATGCTTTCAGGAGACCTACCACCGCGAGAACTACAAACTTTACCACCCACGCGGCATGAAGTCGAAGTTTGAATGGCGCGTCAATGGTTTCGACCGCATGGGCCAGGCCGGTGTACACTCTATTGGCATGGGCGTACTGATAGGTCTTGAAAAGGAATGGCGCACCGACCTTACCATGATGGCACGCCATCTGCGCTACTTGCAACGCCACTATTGGCGCACAAAATACAGCGTAAACTTTCCACGTATGTGTCCGGCCGAAAATGGCGGGTTCCAACCCAACTGTGTCATGACCGACAAAGAGTTGGCACAACTCACCTTTGCCATGCGCATATTCGACCACGATGTCGACATATCATACAGCACACGCGAGAGTCCCGACTTCCGCAACCACATGGCTACCCTCGGCGTGACCACCATGTCGGCCGGCAGCCAGACTGAACCTGGCGGCTATGCCACTCACAAGGACGCGCTCGAACAGTTTGAGGTGACCGATCCGCGCAGCGTGCCCGAAGTAACCGGGGCGCTTAAACAAATGGGGGTAGAACCCGTATGGAAGGATTGGGACGAGAGTTTCGACCGCACATTCAAAGTTAAAGCCTGAGCACCATGCGCTACGAACGACAACTCATGTTGCCCGAAATAGGGCCCGAAGGACAAGCTAAAATCAAACAAGCACGCGTGCTGCTTGTTGGCGTTGGCGGACTCGGTTCGCCCATAGCTCTCTACCTTACGGGGGCGGGCATTGGCACATTAGGCTTGATGGACGATGATGTGGTAAGCACCAGCAACCTGCACCGCCAAGTGTTGTATGCCGAGGAGCAGCTTGGCCAGCCCAAAATTGGCGAAGCTATCAAACGCCTGCACAGCCTCAACTCCGAGGTCTGCCTCAAGCCCTACCCCTTCCGCCTGACGAGCGACAATGCCGCCAGCATCATCAGCCAATACGACATGGTCATTGACGGTTGCGACAATTTTGCCACACGCTACATCATCGACGATGCTTGCCGCGCAGCCGGCATACCCTACCTTTATGGTGCCGTGTGCGGATTTGAGGGCCAGGCTGCCATATTCAATGTTGGCGGCAGCAATGCGCGTCACTACCGCGACCTCTACCCCGACGAGCACATTCCGCACCCGGGCAAACAAGTGGTTGGCATGACGCCCGCCGTTGTAGGCAGCGTGTTGGCCGAACAGGCGCTGCAACTGATATGTGGCTATGGCGAGCCACTCGTCAACAAACTTTGGAGCATCGACCTGCGCACCATGCAGTCATTTGTAATTGACCTATAAAACGTACCTATGCCAACACTGGCATAGGCACGTTTTACAATTTGCCCCAACATACCACACTTGTAGTACGTTGGGGCAAATTGTTATTATTATTTCCAACTATTCATAATATGCAGCTGAGTCTGCATATGTCGAATCTACCATCATCGTATCGGCAGCTGCCGAGTCTACTTCATCATAGTCCGTGCTACGTGTCTCCGTCTTCACCTTATCTCTTGGCACTCTTTCAAGAGCCTTTGTCAAGTTCTTTCCGTTAAACACATACAGCATCGTTATTTCCCCCTCTTCATAGCCAACGCTGATTGCCGCACCCTTAGGGTGACGGTATATGCCTGGAGTAGAGGCCTTAAAGCCCAATTTGTTCAGTTCTTTTTCAAATGCTGCCACAAACCGTTCCTCCGAATTAACGGCATACTCGCTCACATCAAACACAGCACGCACTGCGGCTATTTTGCTGTTCATGTTATAATTATAGTTATAACCCGACTGATAGCGATAAGTGCTGCCCCAAAATTCGTATGTGCTATATTTGGGCATAGACACTGCTATAGGTTCTTCAAACTCATAAGACAAACTGAAACCATCTTTATTGTCATTCACATAATAGCTGCCCGCACTACTCTCGGCCGAGTTTGCCTTGCCAACAAACTTCTTAAACACATCACCGCTTTTTGCATCGAAACAACTGTTGGCAGTAATATAGCATGCCAAATTCTTGGCTGCACCCTCTGCATCATAGTAGTTGCTGGTTACCGAATAACAAGACTCGGTTGATACTTTCTTAAAGTTGTCCTTGCTCACATCCTTGTTATTCAAATCAACAATGGCACAACTTTTCTCGTTGCCCACAAGGAAACGGTCCTCGTCCAACACTATTGCCACCTTTTGATCAAAAGGTACAATTTCCTTGTCTTCTTTGTCTATTACGCCCATCATGTCGCCTTTTGCTGCAACAAACAATGCCGGCATATCATACACGCCATCAGGCATCTCCTCAAGTCCGTCATATTTGGCTCGAATGAGCGTATTCATGTCCTTGTCTTTCAGACCATACGATTCACCATCATAGTAAACGATAAGTCCATTGTCCACACGTCGTGATGCAGAAGACGAGTTGCCAACATTACCTTTGCGCTCACCTTTCTTGTCAAGCGCCACACATTTGTCGTCCTTCTTCACTACAATCAGCCCCTCGTTATAAATCGAAGCACTCATATCGCAGTCACTCTTCTTTTTCGAGAACAGTTCCTTGCCCGATTTGTCTATCACCGTATAGGTCACGTCCTCCACGGTTCCATCTTTTACAACAATGGCTATACCATCATTGTACGACACAATCCCGTCGAACGATTTATCAAACAGTTTCTTACCTTTTGTATCTACCAGACCACATTTGTCATCTGTAAATTGGGCAATGGCCACCCCATCCTCTGAGAATGTGCCACAACGCTTCACATTGGTAGGCATCGAAGCCACTTGTTTGCCCTCAGCATTTATCACGCTGATAGTTTTTCCATCTTCCACAGCCAATGCGTAGCCATTACTAAAACATGTAACCTCCTTATACGAAGTCTTGTTCAGAGGTTTCTTTACATCATTCACATTGTAGAAGTCATACTTACCATCACCATTCATTACATAAAAGATGTCATTAACAATCACAGACGGACAATTCTTGAACTCATCTTTCAGTATAACTTCTCCTGTTTCCACGTCTACTACACTCCACATTTCGGAGCCAACCAACTGTACTGGCAAATACTTTAATTTACCATTCGATTGTGAACACGATGCCAAAACAAGGAGCATGACGAACAGGGATAACGACTTGATAAACTTTTTCATAGCTTATTTGATGTTAGATTATAAATTGCAATATTTTGTTTGCAAATATACCCAATATAACAAGTTATCCAAACAAAACACACATCTTTTTGCATTCACATCAATAAAAATCACCCGAACAATGCCTCAGCACCGAGGGCAAGTCATATTCGGCACGTGCCACGTCGAGTGCCACATATCCCATGGTGCGACGCAATTTCACCTCGATGCACGGGTGCGACATGATGCCTTTGTCCGTCTTTACCAACATCATGTCCACACTCAACGGACCCTCGTAGCGGGCGGCAATATGTTGTGACAACACCGCGCTGCAGATTTCTTTCAAAATGTCCAAACCATCAAACTGCCGGGCGAGCACCCGTTCGAGCGCAGCTTGTGGAGCAAGGGTGTTGCCCGTATAGCTACCCGTCTCGGTGGTGTCGAACAACGAAAGACCTGCTTAAAGCCAAACGGGTGCGGCCAGACCACGTTGCTTGTGGTTGGCCGCACCCGTTTGTGCGGAGATAGTGTTATAAGTAAGTGTTCTGAATGATGTTGAACACCTATTTACAATTTATTTGTTGCGTCCGTGGCAGTCCTTATATTTCTTGCCACTTCCGCATGGACACGGATCGTTGCGTCCGGGTTCCTTTTGCTTTACAATGGGTTGGTTGTGGTGCTCGCGTGTGTCGGCTGATGCGGCTGCAGCAGCTTCGGGGTCGCCAGCCTCGTCGAGTGTCTCGTGCGATGTGGTGAGTCCTTGTTGCGGTGCACTCTCTTCGGGAGCGGCTTCCTGCACCTCCTGCGGAGCCTGTACGGGGATTTGTCCGCGCATGAGGGTGGCCACTGTCTCGTTGTTGATGCGGTTCACCATCTTGTCAAAGAGTTGTACGCTCTCAAGCTTGAACACGAGCAGGGGATCCTTTTGCTCGTATGAGGCATTCTGTACAGACTTTTTCAAATCGTCGAGTTCGCGCAGGTTCTCTTTCCAGGCATCATCAATGTTGTGCAGAACGATGGCCTTTTCAAAGTCCTTGACAACTTCCTTTGACTCTGTGTCGTAAGCCTTTTTGAGGTTGGTGCGAATGTTGTAAACCAACTTGCCGTCAGTGATGGGCACGAGAATGTTTTCGTACACCTCACCTTGAGTTTCGTACACCTGTTTGATAACGGGCATTGCCACTTCGGCCATACGGTCGGTCTTGCGTTTGAAGGCAGCCATGGCAGCTTCGAAGGCCTTTTCGTAGAGGTCGTCGCGGTTCATGTTGTCAAAGTCTGCCTCGCTGAAGGGTACCTCCATGGCAAATATTTCGATAAAGCCCTCGCGGCAGCCCTCGTAGTCATTCTTTTCGATGATGTTGATGACGCGGTCCCATATCATGTTGGCAATATCCATGCCCACACGTTCACCCATCAATGCGTGGCGGCGCTTTTCGTAGATAACGGTGCGCTGCTTGTTCATTACGTCATCGTACTCGAGCAAGCGCTTACGAATGCCGAAGTTGTTCTCTTCGACCTTGCGCTGTGCGCGTTCGATGCTGTTGTTTATCATCTTGGCCTCAATCATCTCGCCGTCCTTAAAGCCGAGCTTGTCCATTACACGGGCAATTCGCTCAGAGGCGAACAGACGCATGAGGTTGTCTTCGAGTGAAACGAAGAATACAGAAGAACCCGGGTCGCCCTGACGACCGGCACGACCACGCAACTGGCGGTCGACGCGGCGGCTCTCATGACGTTCGGTACCAATAATGGCCAAACCGCCGGCGGCCTTCACCTCGTCGGTAAGTTTAATATCGGTACCACGTCCGGCCATGTTGGTGGCGATGGTTACGGCACCGAGCATGCGCTCCTCTTCAATCTTGTTGCCTTGCTCGTCGGTAAACACCACTTTGCCCATAGTGCTTTGTCCTGCCTTAGCCACGATGTCGGCCTCCTTTTGGTGAAGTTTGGCGTTGAGCACCTGATGGGGTATGCCACGGAGTTGGAGCATACGGCTGAGCAGTTCGCTCACGTCGACGTTGGTTGTACCAACCAATACGGGACGTCCGGCCAGACGCATCTTTTCAATTTCCTCGATAACCGCCTTGTACTTTTCGCGCTTGGTCTTATAAACGCGGTCGTTCATGTCAATACGTGCAATAGGACGGTTGGTTGGAATTTCAACTACATCGAGTTTGTAGATGTTCCAGAACTCGCCTGCTTCGGTGCTTGCAGTACCGGTCATACCAGCCAACTTGTGGTACATACGGAAATAGTTCTGCAGTGTGATGGTGGCAAAAGTTTGTGTGGCGGCTTCAACCTTTACGTGTTCCTTTGCCTCAACAGCTTGATGCAGACCATCGCTCCAACGGCGGCCTTCCATGATACGGCCTGTTTGTTCGTCGACAATCTTAACCTGGCCGTCCATTACCACATATTCCTCGTTGATGCGGAACATGGTGTAGGCTTTGAGCAACTGCAATATGGTGTGTACGCGCTCGCTCTTGATGGCGTAATCTTGCAGCAGGGCGTCCTTTTTGTTTAAGCGTTCCTCGTCGCTCAATGTCTTGTCTGTCTCGAGCTGTGAAAGTTCGGTAGTGATGTCGGGCAGCACAAAGAGCTGGTCATCATGCACCTGGTCGGCCAACCATTTGTTACCCTTGTCGGTAAGGTCGACACTGTGCATTTTCTCGTCCACGACAAAGTAAAGAGGTTCAACAGCCTCGGGCATACGGCGGTTGTTGTTCTCCATATAGATTTCCTCTGTCTTGAGCATACCGGCTTTGATACCAGTTTCAGAGAGGAACTTAATGAGCGGATTGTTCTTAGGCAGAGCCTTGTGGCTGCGGAACAGGGCAAGGAAACCTTCTTCTTCCTGTTTTTTGTCACCCGATTTGATGAGTTGTTTGGCTTCGGCCAAATATTGTGTGGCCAGTTTGCGTTGTACCTCAACAAGGTGTTGTACCAAAGGCTGGTATTGCTCAAACAACTGGTCATCGCCCTTGGGCACAGGGCCTGATATAATAAGCGGTGTACGGGCATCGTCAATCAACACAGAGTCCACCTCATCGACGATGGCATAGTTGTGGCGGCGCTGTACAAGGTCTTTGGGGCTCATGGCCATATTGTCGCGCAGGTAGTCGAAACCAAACTCATTGTTCGTACCAAAGGTGATGTCTGCCTGGTAGGCGCGGCGACGGCTCTCAGAGTTGGGCTGATGCTTGTCGATGCAGTCAACCGACAGACCATGGAACATGTAGAGCGGGCCCATCCATTCTGAGTCACGCTTGGCCAGGTAGTCGTTCACTGTCACCACGTGCACACCGTTACCGGTAAGGGCATTGAGAAATACGGGTAGAGTACCCACGAGGGTTTTACCTTCACCCGTTGCCATTTCGGCAATTTTGCCTTGGTGCAGTACAACACCACCGAACAGCTGCACATCGTAGTGCACCATGTTCCACTTGGTATCGTTGCCACCAGCCACCCAATGGTTCTGGTAAATGGCCTTGTCGCCCTCAATGGTTACAAAGTCGTGACTTGCGGCAAGTTCGCGGTCAAAGTCATTGGCAGTCACCTCGATGGTCTCGTTTTCAGCAAAGCGGCGTGCGGTATCCTTTACAATGGCAAACACTTCGGGCAGCGCGTCGTTGAGGGCAACCTCCATGCGGTCGAGCACTTGGGTTTCAAGCTTGTCAATTTGGCTGAAAATTACTTCGCGGTCTTCAATTGGAGTTTCCTCCACTTTGCCTTTCAGCTCTTCAATCTTCTCCTTGATGTCGTCGGCAGAGTGTTGAATAGTGTGCTGCAGTTCTTTGGTTTTGGCACGCAGCGCGTCATTGTCGAGAGCTTGAATAGCGGGATAGGCCGCTTTGATTTTCTCCACCCACGGCTGAATGAGTTTCATGTCGCGTGTAGACTTGTTACCGAATAGTTTGCTGAGGAATTTGTTAATATCCATAATGATGGCCCTGATCCTTCCCTCGTGCATGAAGTTGTCTAAAGCCGAGTGGGGATAATACAGGGTATTATTGTGTTGTTTATTATTTCGTTTAATTAAATAGGGATGTATACGAGGGGCACCTCGCCGTTATGATATGTTGTGTGTCAAACGGCAGTATTATAGCGGTGCCACACTGCAGGCATTCGGTGCACGTATGCGTATGGCCTTCGACAGTGTCGGAGCCACATAGTCAATGGTGACGGGTGTGCTGATAGTTTCTGCCTTGAACCCTTCGCCAAGGAATATTATGGGAAAAGGAATATATGACTCACGCACCAGCTGCTTCTCGTGCGTGGAGTTGTTAACATAATGCCAGCCTGGCGCCACCTCAATCAGCACGTCGCCCGAGTAGCGCGGGTTATAGCTGCCGCGCATACGGCTGATGCCAGGAGTCCACGCCCCTTGTAGCAGGCGTGACGAGGTGTACACATCTTTAACCCCTGATAGTTGCAGCAAAAAGTCCTGTGCGCGTTCAAGCATTTCGGCCAGGTTGATTTGCTTCTGCTCAATCAGTTTGTGGTTAAGGTATAATTGTGTGCCAAAACTCGACTCCACATATTGCCCCTGTCCGTAAACGGCCACAAAGTACATATTGAGCAATGCTGCCGCACGTTCCACATCAAAAGTGCCGCTTGGTATGCGGTATTTTGTCAGGTCGGTAGTTTCCTCGTCAGCATATCCGGTCGACGTCAATACAAACAATGCGTTGCCGCGTCCCACTTTATGTTCAACCGACTTAACGAGTTGTGCCAAAGCATTGTCAAGCCGCACATAAGTGTCTTGCAGCTCCATTGGGCTTTCGCTCACAGTTCGGTGGTCAATATTGCCGGCATAGAGTGTCAGAGCCAAATAGTCGGTAATGGCATCAGTCCCCATCAGGGTGCTGTTGAGGCATTGTGTGGCAGCGTGCACCACCTCCTCATTCACCAGTCCGCTTGTTTTGAATGTGGCAAATCGCCCGTCGCCTGTAAACTTGTGGGCAAAGGGCTTTTTCATGCCGCCAGACAAGAAGTAGGAAAAGTTCCCTACCAAATCGTTTGAGGGCCGCCATGTGAGCGACTTGAGCCTGCTGTCAAGGCTTTGGCTGTTGAGCACGGTGACCCAGGCCGGAAGCGTCTTTCCGTAGTATGATGTGCTGCACCACTGTCCGGTGCGGTCATCAATCCACAATGCCCCGTCTGCGGCATGTCCGGCACTCAATATGGCCGCATCGCGATAGGGCGCGATGGCATAAACCAACGATTTGCCTTCGGTGGCGACCTTGAGCTCGTCGCCAAGGGTCGATACGCCCAGGAAAGTGGGTGATGACGCATCACTCGTCTGCACCCCCGGGTAGCGTTTGTCGTCAACACAAAATACGGGGCGCAAAGTCTCACGGTCAAGCCATTTCAAGCCCACTACGCCATGGTTGTAAGGCGTGGTGCCTGTGGCCAAAGTGGCTGCGGCCGAAGCGCGGTCGGGTCTGCATTGCGGATATTCTGCTTGTGAGTAAACACGTCCCTCGTTCAACAAACGCACAAAGCCTTCCTGCCCGTAAAGCGGCATGAAGGCATTCATATAATCGGTGCGCAGTTGGTCTACCAATATGCTTACCACCACACGGGGCACTCCCGTTCCAGCAGCCGATGCTTCGGGCCCCGAAAGCACAGTCATTGCGGTGAGCAACGACATGAGCAGGGGCAGACGCATAACCGAGGCGCGCTGCGATGCTATGTGGCGAGATTGTTTCATATTCGTATGTTTACGAAGGAAGGTATGTGTTTTAATAATATAGTAATATAGCGAGTGCTTTAGCCATGATATATAGCGTTCAGTCTGCTAAAATCGAGTGATAGCGTACTTTTGCACCCTGCTACTTGCTTTTGTTTGTCATGCAAAAGTGTGTTGCAACGCGCACAAGCAGGATTAATGCAATGATATACACCTCATTGGGGAAGTGTTGTAAACCGGCTATACCAACTATGAGGGCCATCACTACCATGGCAATTTGTATGTACATAACCCAGCTGCGGCGCCCGTTGGCTGCGGCTTTCATAAACCAGGGGAATAGCACAAGTGGCATGGGGTTGAAAAGCAATGCCAACCAATTACTGCCAACCGCGGGGTGCGATGAGAACAGCAGCAAGAAGGTGATAATGCAGCCCGTCAGTCCTTGCGCCACAAAGAGTAACACGTCATATTGCCAACGGTACTTTTTGCGCCCAATATCTGCCGCACTGATGGCAATGGTCAGAGCAAGAAGTATGCCAAACGTCCACATCGGTGTGACAGGGAAGTTCTTTTCTGCTAAAACCGGTTGCTCGGGCAGCAGGGTGCGTGATGGGGCTGCAAGATGGCGCACATTGCCGTCAGTACCTTTTATAGTGGCATCATTGACAAAGCGCTCGGCATACATTGGTGCAAATTGTTGCTTGTTGATGTCGGCGGGTTGGTCGGCCTCGGCACCAAGCAGCAAATCTTGTCCAAACTTGTTCCACGGACTGGGTTCCGAAAATTCGTGCACCATGTCGCGCAGCGATTTGTTGGCGTCAACTTTTGGCCATACCACCTGTCCGTCAACCGACTGCTCTATCACGCGCAGTGCACGTGTCACACAGTTGTCATAAAAAAAGTTGTAGCGGTAGGTGGCATTCTCCGGTTCAAGGTTTTTGCTCAAGGCATCAACCAGCTTTTTAGCTTCGGCCGGTGTCAGGTTCAGCACCTGCTCGTCAATGCCGCGTCCTTCGCGTACGTACGATTCATAAAACAAGTAGTATGGCACAACTCCCAGCTCGTAGTCTGTTTCGCCCAACATGAAGCGCCACATAAAGTGAGGCTGGTTAAACGAAAAAGTGCCATAGTTAAACACCCAGTCGCTTTGGCGTGCTCCGACCTCGCGTACGCGAATGGCCGTATGGCCATATAATTCATACACCAAATTGCCAGGTGTGCAAGTGAGCAAACTCACCACGACCGAGTCCTTTTCGGCAGGTGCGGTGTTGTCTGTGCTGTTTTGTTGCGCAAGTGCCAATAGTGGCAACAGCACCAGGCATATTATAGTCAGGAGTCGTTTCATTTTGTGTTGTGTCTTATTTGGCTCTCCAAAGCCTACTATTGCGCGGCAAAGTTACGAATTTATTGCCGATTGGCTGAAGGGTGGTTCTAAAAATTCTGTTTTTAGAGTTCTGCTATTCTGAAATAGGGATTTGCACGCTCTCGAAAGTGCCTTTTTGAAAGTTTTTTCGGTCACATAGCCCGCTATGCTCCCTCACTAACTTTCAAAAATACACTTTCGAGAGCGTGCAAATCCCTATTCCAGTATTATTAGAATCACCCTGAAAGCTTTGTGTCAAAAACGTGCCGCGGTGTGCTGTGCGGGCACATTTCTCACGCTTTGCGGTCAGCTTCCACAATGTTTTTAAGCGTAATCAATGCACTCTCAACCGTGGGCACATCGTTGATAATCATGCGGCGGTGACCGCGGTTCTCGTCAAGCTTGCAGCGTTGGTACGAAGCGGTGGCAAAGTTTATGATGCGTTCAAACGTGTCGCTTCGATAGAAGGCACTTTCGGTGTTTGACACAAAGTAGAGCACCATGCGTCGGTTTTTTAGTGTCAGACGTTCAGCACCAAGTTTGCGTCCAAGGGCGCGCAGCGGTACAATGCGCAGCAGCTCTTCGCCTTCGGGGGGCAGAGGGCCGAATCGGTCCTCCATACGTTGCCTGAATGCAGCCATCTCGTCGTCATTACCCGAGAGCGAATCAAGTTCGCGGTATAGCAGCATACGTTCCGTAGCCCCCGGCACATAGGTTTCGGGGAAATAAGCGTGCAAGTCGCATTCGACGGTGCAGTCGTCAACAAACTTCTCACCGCCAAGGTGGCCGGTCTTTTTCAGTTCGTCAGCATACAAGTCGGCAAACTCGTCATTCTTGAGCTCCGTCACGGCTTCGGCCAAAATCTTTTGGTAGGTTTCATAGCCCAAGTCGGCAATGAACCCACTTTGCTCCGATCCGAGCAAATTGCCTGCACCGCGGATGTCAAGATCCTGCATGGCTATGTGAATGCCAGACCCCAAGTCCGAGAAGTTCTCGATAGCTTCAAGTCTGCGGCGCGACTCATCGGGCAGCATGGCAAGCGGTGGGGCAATGAGGTAGCAAAAAGCCTTGCGCGACCCTCGTCCCACACGTCCGCGCATCTGGTGCAAGTCCGATAGTCCAAAGTGGTGTGCGGCATCAATAATGATGGTGTTGGCATTGGGCACGTCAATACCATTTTCCACAATAGTGGTAGATATGAGTACATCGTAGTCATAATTGACAAAGCCCATAATTATCTTTTCAAGTTGGTCGGGCGGCATTTGTCCGTGTCCGGTGGCAATGCGTGCGTCCGGCACATACTTATGTACCAAGTTGGCCAGACTTTGCAGCGAAGCCACGCGATTCGTCACAATATACACCTGCCCGTTGCGGCTCATTTCAAAGTTAATGGCTTCGGCTATCACCTCGTGACTGAAGGTGTGAATTTCAGTTTGGATAGGCCGGCGGTTGGGTGGAGGCGTCTGTATCACGCTAAAGTCACGTGCCCCCATGAGCGAGAATTGCAGTGTGCGTGGTATTGGGGTGGCCGACATGGTCAGTGTGTCCACATTCACTTTCAGCTGGCGCAACTTTTCTTTAACCGCCACGCCAAATTTCTGTTCCTCGTCAATAATAAGCAATCCCAAGTCGTGCCACTTTACACTCTTGCCAATCAGTTTGTGCGTCCCGACAACAATGTTGATGTCGCCTTTAGCCAGGTCGGCAAGTATCTTCTTGGTCTGTGCCGTCGAGCGTGCACGAGTGAGATAGTCCACCCTTACGGGGAAGTCCTTCAGGCGCGATGCAAACGTTTTGTAGTGTTGCAGGGCCAGCACCGTAGTTGGCACGAGCACTGCCACCTGTTTGTTGTCGGCAGCGGCCTTCATGGCAGCGCGCACGGCAATTTCGGTTTTGCCAAATCCCACGTCGCCACACACCAGTCTGTCCATGGGCTTGCTGCTTTCCATGTCCTTCTTCACCTCCTGTGTTACGCGCAGTTGGTCGGGGGTGTCCTCATAGGCAAACCCAGCCTCAAGCTCGTGTTGCATAAATGAGTCGGGACTAAAAGCGTAGCCTTTCTCCTCCTTGCGTTGCGAGTAAAGTTTGATAAGGTCGCGTGCAATGTCCTTAATCTTCTTCTTTGTGCGCTCCTTCAACTTGTCCCAGGCACCAGTACCCAAGTTGCTGATGCGTGGCGGTTCACCGTCTTTGCCCTTATACTTTGACACCTTGTGCAACGAATGAATGCTCACATACACGGCATCGTCGTTTTTGTATGTAAGTTTTATCATCTCTTGCATTTCGCCGTCATTGCCAGGCATGCGCACAAGTCCGGCAAAGCGTCCTACGCCATGGTCGATGTGCACCACATAGTCGCCCGGTTCAAACTGCATGAGTTCCTTAAGCGACAGCGCCATTTTGGCATCGCGTGCATGGTCACTCTTCAAGTTGTATTTATGAAAACGGTCAAAGATTTGGTGGTCTGTAAAGCAGCACACCTTCAAGTCATTGTCCGAAAATCCGCCATGCAGCGTGCGCAGTACCGGTTTGAACAGTTGGCTTGCAGTATTCATCTCCTCAAATATGCTTTGCAATCGCTCAGTCTGCTTTGCACTGTCGGCTAGTATGTAAATGTCATAGCCGTCGGCCTTGAACTGGCTCAGGTTCTGTTTGAGCAAATCAAAGTTCTTGTGGTAGAGCGGTTGTGGCGAGGTATTGAACCGTATCACTGTTTGCGCTTCGCCAAGGGGCTGTGCGCCAATATTGATGCGCTGCAGGTGTGCCACACCACGCAGAAAAGCCTCACTTGTGGTGAGCAGCGACTCCTTTTTGAGCCGTGCCAGTTGTTCCGCTTCCTCCATCTCAGATGCAGCCTCCAGTTCCTGCTGCGCCTGACGTGCAAAGCCCTCATTGTAAATGCGTTCGATGGCATCGTGCACATATCCCAAGTCCTTCACCACCAACACAGTATTGTCGGGCAGATAGTCGGTAAATGGCACAAGCGCCTCGCGGGCATGCTGCTCGGTGTCAGGCACAATGCTCACTTCTTCCTTCTTGTCCTTCGACAGCTGCGTCTGCACTTCAAAGGTGCGTATGCTGTCCACCTCGTCGCCAAAAAAGTCAATACGGAAGGGATATTCCGAGGCGTATGAATACACGTCGAGTATTGAGCCACGCACAGCAAACTCTCCAGGCTCATACACATAATCCTTGCGCGCAAAGCCAATGGCGACCAGTCGCTTTGTCAGCTCCGTCAGGTCATATTCGCTGCCTGTTTGCAGATGCAGTGTGTTTTCGGCCATGTCCTTCAGCGGCGCCACCCGTTCAGACAAGGCAGCGGGAAATGTTACCACAAACAGCATGCCCGCCTTGTTGTGCTGCGCCGAAAGGCGGTTGAGCACCTCGGTGCGCAATATTTCGTTAGCAGCATCGCGTTGGGCATATTTCACGGCACGGCGGTAGGTCGATGGATAAAAAAGTGCCATCTCATCGCCCAACATCTGTGTCAGGTCATGATAGAAGTATCCCGCCTCTTCCTCATCGTTAAGTATAATAAGGAAGGGGCGTTCCGCCTTTTGCTTGCGTTCGCTGAGCGCGGCAAAGGCCACGGCAGTCGCTGAGGCTTGTAAGCCTTGCAAATGCGTAAGGGCAGGTTTGCCGTCGCACACCACCTTTGCCAAGGCGCCTTCTTGCGGGTGTCGGGCAAATGTATGTAATAGTTCGTTGAGTTGCATGGAACTGTACAGAGTGTCTTTTAAGCAGGTGTTATCCTCACACAGAAAGCACGTCCTTTGGCGCATCAGCTTTCCGATAGCCTGAAAGCAATAGTGAACACCTGCCACGTTATATGCTTGTTGTCGGTTACAAAGTTACTTAATTTATCCGACCCTAATTTTGCTCGCCACATAAAATCATGTAAATTTGCAACCAACAGACGAACTGTCATCCGCAGTGCAGACTGAAAAACACAGACAAGCCAAACACCCGTGCTTGTCTTTGCAAACAAGTAAATAACAATACCTTTCAATACAAATAAATGAAGCAAACTAATCGTAAACCAGCTTACAAACTGAAGACAATGTTTGCGATGGCTGTATTTTGCAGTGCATCGCTCACATCGTTGGCACAGTTGAGTGAGCAGAAAGTTTATTACATCAAGAGCTCGGCATCGGGCACAGTATTCTCAAATGGTGGAAAGGCCTCCAGTGGCGAATCAATCAAACTCGAGGACAAATCAGCCCTTTCAAGAGGCCAAAAATGGGTTTTGAAAAGCACTGGCAACGAAAATGAATACCTCATTTGCAGTGCAGCCTTTCCAACTTTGGCCATTGACGCAGCTCCCAACAAGTGGTACAATCCCGTGCAGTGGACCGCCGATGTGAATTCTGAAAACCAACGTTTCCAGATATTGCCGGTTGGGGGTTCCGACAGCATCTATCAGATAGTGTGGTCGGGCAACACCAACCGCCGTTTTATGGAGAAGAGTGGTAACACACTCAATATTTCAGACGAAGCGGCAAGTGCAGGTGTAACCACTCAATTTGTGTTTGAAGAAACTACAAAACAGGCCGAAGTGGCCCGCAATAATTGGGAGGACGAAACCTTCTACGAACAGAACAAACTGCCTGCACACACCACCTTCATGCCTTATGCCAGCACACAGCTGTTGCAGGCCGACACCGAGCGTTATGCCCACCCGTGGGTTGACCCCACAGGGGCAGAATGGCTTTCGCTCAATGGTGTGTGGAATTTGAAGTGGACAACCGACATCGACAACCGTCCGGGCGCCGATTTCTATGCCGACGATGTGGACGCTGCGCAATGGGACACCATCAGCGTACCCTCATGCCTCGAAATGAAAGGCTATGGCTCACCTTATTATATAAATGTAGAATACCCGTTTGTTGACAACTATCCGTACTTGCAGATGAAGGGCGGCTGCCAAAACTCTGTGGCGTCATACCGCCGCCAGTTTACGTTGCCCGAGGGTTGGACCGACAAGCGTGTGGTGTTGCACTTCGATGGTATTTACAGTGCAGCCTATGTGTGGGTTAACGGCCAGTACGTGGGCTATACGCAGGGCGCCAACAACGATGCCGAGTTCGACCTGAGCCACGTTGTGCGCCAGGGCCACAACAACATAGCTGTGCAAGTGTTCCGCTTTAGCGATGCCTCGTATCTCGAGGACCAGGATATGTGGCGCATGAGTGGCATACATCGCGATGTTTACCTTTATGCCACCCCCAAGACATATATCAGCAACCATATCATTACCGACGACTTTGACGCACCTTACACATCAGCCTCAGTCAAGGTACAGATAAATGCAGCCAACCCGGGCGCACAGGCCGTTAGTAAAAAAGCCCGTGTGCGGTTGATTGCTCCCGACGGCAAACAGTTGGCCGAAACTGTGGCAAACCTCGACTTTGCAGCGGGCGACACCGCCACAGTGGCTTATGCCACACTGCCCGTGGTTGACAATCTGCAGGCCTGGACGTCAGAACACCCCAACCTCTACACCGTCGAGGTGGCGCAACTGGCAGCCGATGGCACAACCGAGGAAATGGCCTTTGCCACCAAGCATGGCTTCCGCAAGGTGGAGTGCACAAACGGACAAATATATGTCAATGGTGTGCGCACCTACTTTAGCGGCGTCAACACACAGGACACACACCCCGTGCGCGGCCGTTCTATCGATGTGCCCACCATGCTGCGCGATGTGACCATGATGAAGCAGGCCAATGTTAACCTCGTGCGCACCTCGCACATGCCGCGCCAGCCCAAGATGTATGCCATGTTCGACTATTACGGACTTTACTGCATGGACGAGGCCGACATTGAATGCCACTTCAACTGGGAGCAGAGCGGCAACACCATTACCGCTGCCGACAGCTGGAAACCACAATTTATCGACCGATCAATGCGCATGGTGGAGCGTGACCGCAACTTCACGTCTGTCATATTCTGGAGCTTGGGCAATGAAAGTGGTGTGGGCCAAAACATGCAGGCTGCTTACGACACCATAAAGGCGGCCGACCCCACACGTCTCGTCCACTACGAGGGCGCAACCCGCGGCGGCGCATCATACACCGATATGCACAGTGTGATGTATCCCACATTGAGCAACGTGCAGCGCGAGGCCAATACCAACGATGGAGGCCGTCCTTACTTTATGTGCGAATATGCCCACTCAATGGGTAACGCCAATGGCAACTTCAGCGAATATTGGAATACTATTCTCTCGTCAACCAACGGCATGGGTGGTTGTGTATGGGACTGGGTTGACCAAAGCATTTATAGTGCAGATGACATCAAGAATGGCACACTTACGCAAAATGGCTATCCCAAGTACCGTCAGGGCAAGGATTACCCCGGCCCCACACAAGGCAACTTTGTAAACAATGGTTTGATACCTGCCAACCGTGCATGGACTCCTAAATTGGCCGAGGTGAAGAATGTATATGCCCCCGTACAGGTGACGCAATTCAACGCCAAGAAAAAGATTTTGGTGCTGACCAACCGCTATCACAGCACCAGCCTCAACGCACTGCGCATGGCCTACGCTGTGCTCAAAAATGGCGAGGTTGTTGAAACCGACACGCTCGACCTGGCCGACACCAAGCCCAATGCGCAGATGCGCACCACATTGCGCTACACCACCGACACAAGTGATGGCAATGACTACATGCTCGACCTCACTTTCCTGACCAAGGAGGCCAGTCTGTGGGCTGAGGCCAACTATCCCATTAAAAAGGTGCAGTACACTTTGGCCGAGCGCGAGGCTGGTTTGCCCGCGGTGGCAGCCGACAAGGCACAGCCCCTTGCTGTCACGGTTAACCAGTATGGAAACTATCTGATTGAGAACGACAAGGTGCACTACCTCATCGACAAGTCGAGCACCCGTGTGCGCGAGTGGTCGTTTGCCGACTATGCGTTGGTTAGCAAAATGGCCAATGCCTATGATTACGACAACTTCCGTTGGGTTGAGAACGATGCTGCATCGGGCAATGATATTGCTACAACAAACGGTATCAGCAGCCGTACATTCACGCAAGTACCTGCAATCAATGCTGACGGCAATGCTGTGTATACGGTAAGGGAAACCGGCAAGTACTGCGATGTGGTGTATTCGTACACCATCTATCCTAATGGCGTGATGGACATGAAATGCACCTACACCTCGCACGACAATGAGGACTTGCGCCGCATCGGCACCAAGTTTGTTCTGCCGGCAGCTCTCGAGCAAGTGAGCTACTATGGCCGTGGCCCATGGGAGAACTATGTTGATCGCAAGTCAAGCGCATGGATTGGTCGTTACCAGTCAACAGTGACCGACTTCTTCGAGACCACTCCGCGTCCGCAGTCGTGTGGCAACCGTCTCGACCTGCGCGAACTCACACTGACCGACACCGTCAAGCACTTCACGCTCAATGTGCAGACCGATGGCCAGGTAGCCTTCTCGGCCCTCCACTATGACGATGCCGCAATGGCATCTGTGCAGCACCGTTGGAACCTGCCGGCAACCGGCGATGTCGTACTCCACTTCGATTATTATCAGAAGGGACTTGGCAATGGCAGTTGCGGCAGAGGCACTGGCACACTGAGCCAGTATTATTGCCCTGTGGGCACATTCACCCACACCTTGCGTTTCACACCTTCTATTGAGGTCGACGAGACTGCCGTCAAACCGACAACAGCCACCTCGTCAATGCTGACAGTCAGCGTAGTGGGCGACGATGTCGTTTGCAAGGGCAACGTGCCCGCCGGCACCACTCTGAGTGTTTACGACCTTGGTGGCAGCACCGTAGGTGTGGCACACACCTCAGTGCCTGTGCAGCAGCTCACCGCTTCGATTGCCGGCCAACCTCGTGGCGCCTACCTTGTAAAGGTTGGCAACAAGGTGTTTAAGGTGATGAAGTAACAAACTGATGTATAAAACGATGCGAGGCAAGTCTCCATGCAAATGGTGGCTTGCCTCGCAAAGTTTTTTTATGCTTATATTCGGCTCTTCTCGATTTTGGAGTTAGTGCTCTCCGGTAATACGCCCAAAATGCGAATGGACTCAAGTGCCAAACGCTACCTCTAATGGCGACGCGTCTCGCGTTCATCGGAAAAATTAATATTGCTGTCCAGTAATACGCCGAAACGCAGTTTTTTCCGTCTTTAACCCTTTATAAATAGGACTTCATGCTCTTTATTTCAAAAAGTAAGCCCCTATAGTTAACTGTACATTGCTGCAGAGCTTTTATTGACATAAAAGCGAATCACGGAATATGACAGCGACCATGTTATCCGTGACAAGCTGTTTATGCTTTGGAGTTTTACCAGAAAGCAATATATTACTATAGCTCACAGATCGCACCGATTGCACGGATTCTTTCGCTCACGCAGCGTGCTTTAGCACCACGGAGATGACGGATTTTACGGATTTTGTGAGCATTGCATGCTTACTTCGCTATTTGTCCGTAACGTACCCTTGGCGAAATACGTTAGCACAGATTATGTAGTAAGGTACCTGCCCGTAGCAACGAGCTAATAGCGAAGTGAGCATGCAATGCTCACAAAATCCGTTAAATCCGTCATCTCCGTGGTGCTAAAGCACGTTGCACGAGCGAAAAAAATCCGTGTAATCGGTGTAATCCGTGAGCATAATATTAGAAGGGTTTTAGCGGACAACAATAATTTGATGTACGTGCCTATGCCATAATGCCCGACGCGAGACGCGTCGCCCCCATTAGAGGTAGCGTTTTGTGATAGCGTTTTGTGGTAGCGCTTAGTGATATCGTTTAGTGCTTGAGTCCGTTTGCGTGTTTACGCCAAAAGTGCCAAGGCAATAAAGTTACACATTGGGCATTTACCATACTACAACATCTTACACACCGAATATCTTGCATCTTACACTAATACGCTGCAACTCATTGATTATCAATACTTTATTTAGTGTAAGATGCTACCAAATCCACCTACACACATCCTACACAACCTGCATGCTGCCACACAGCACAAGCACGGGAGGGCAATACCACGGCATAGGGGAGCAGAAAAGTCTGTCGCTCCGACAGAATCTTCTACGTCCCTGTGCTGTAAAATCCACCGCATACGACAAAACCGACTGCGAGACGGCGGGTGTGATGTGTAAGATGTATGCAGGGGTGTGTAAGATATTTTGAAATATTGCTGTCCGGTAAAACTTTTGCAAAGAAAATAAATTAGGGCTGACACTTCTC
>OIXA01001453.1_pt1 | contig 29922 bp, 19 predicted proteins | sample 1587721 | NCBI WGS metagenome assembly OIXA01 (sample SAMEA3888900, study PRJEB22519) | human gut metagenome | biome: human gut; feature: human-associated habitat; material: faeces | place: Denmark | collected 2013
CGTCGCGGATGGAGTAAAGCTGAAGTGCTACAGGAAGTGCCATAACTATGTATCCTCCAAAAATTATTTTTAATTCATGGAAACACCGTATAAGCCGGGGTCTCCACAGGTCACCGCGGAACCGGTCCGCAGTTTACCTATATTATACCACACATCGTCCCGGATTTCAACCACATAGACGAATTTTTCCGGAATTTATTCAAAAAATTTTAATTGATAAATTTGGTGCGCAAACTGTGCTTTGCGGATTTAATTTCAGATTCGGCAAAAATGCTTCTTGGTCTGCGCTTGATATGAGAAAGTATCTTGAGCAGCGCGATATTTGGGTTCGTATTCTTGAAGCTCAGGATTATGAAGGTATGCCGATAAGCTCAACAAGAATCAGAAAAGCCGTTTCCGAGGGCAGAATAAGATCTGCCAATGAGATGCTCGGCTATAATTTCACCTATGAAGCCCCCGTAATCAAAGGCGATCAGCGCGGGCGCACAATCGGATTCCCAACCATAAATCAGCATTTGCCGCAGGGGCTGATCGTGCCGCGGTTCGGTGTATACGAAAGCCGTGTGTTGATAGGAAACAAATCATATAAGGCCTTCACAAATATCGGCGTGCGGCCAACATGGAAGGTGGATGTTCCGCTTTCGGAAACGCATATTTTTGATTTCAGCGGCAATCTTTATGATGAAACGGTAACGGTTGAGCTTGTTGATTATATGCGCCCTGAAAAATTATTTAAAAATAAGGAAGAACTTAAAGAGCAACTCGATTATGATAAAAGCAGTATTATTTGATTTTGATGAAACTTTGCAGGATCGCACCTCTGCATTTGATAAATACACAGATGCATTTACTGCCGAATTTATGCCGAATCTCAGCGGCGAGGAAAAGCAAAAGCGCAGAGACGATATGGTTAGAACCGGAAACGGCGGTTATGCCGAGCGCAATGCTTGGTTTTCCGGCCTTATCAAAATGTGGGATTGGAAAAATTCGCCGGGTGCCACGGCACTCACAAATCATTATGAGGAAAATTTCGGCAAATATTGCATTATTTTTGATGATGCGATTCCGCTTTTGAAGGAACTGCATAAAAGAAATATAAAAACAGGTATAATCACAAACGGCCCTTCTGTTTTGCAGCACACAAAGCTTGATAACAGCGGCCTTTTGCCGTATTGCGATATAACAGTTGTTTCCGGCGATTATGATTTTGCAAAGCCGCAGGCGCAGATTTTTTTGTATACTGCCGCTCAGCTTGGTTTAAAGCCTGAGGAATGCCTTTATGTGGGCGATCATCCGGTTAATGATATAGAGGGGGCACTCGGTGCGGGAATGAAGGCCGTGCGTATGAATTGGGGCTGGTTTAAAGATAAAAATTTGCGCCCCGATGTGCCGGTTGTTAATAAATTATATGATGTGATAAATTATGTGTAATAAGTTTTTAACTGCAGAAGCGGTTGATAAATTGATTAAAAAAAATTGGCGCATTTCATTTGCGGAAAGTTGCACCGGCGGTAAGTGCTGCGGTGCTCTTGTGGATGAGCCGGGCGCATCTGCTGTTTTGGATGTGTCTTTCATAACATATGCAAATGAAGCCAAAATAAAATATCTCGGCGTTTCGCCAAATGCAATTGAAGAATTCGGTGTTGTGTCCGAACCCGTTGCGGCTCAAATGGCTTGCGGAGCGGCAGAAAACGCAAAATCTCAGGTCGGAATCGGTATAACCGGAGTTGCGGGGCCTTCTGGCGGCACTGCGGCAAAGCCCGTCGGCATGGTTTGCTTTGGCTTTTATATAAACGGCAGCGTGCAAACCTTCACAAAACAGTTTGGTGATATAGGCCGAAACTGCGTTCGTGAAAAAAGCATTCGCTTTGTTTTTGAAAAACTGTGCGAACTTCTTTAAACCCTCTTGACCTCTCGCTTTTTTTATTGTATAATTGCTAATGCAATTTGAAAGTTTCGGTTGCAATAATCAATGCTGATATGGCTCAGTTGGTAGAACAGCGCATTCGTAAACGGAAGGTTGTTCGCCGATTTAGTCTCAAAGCAAGCGAAAAATTGAACAAATGCTGATATGGCTCAGTTGGTAGAGCAGCGCATTCGTAATGCGCAGGTCGTCGGTTCGAGTCCGACTATCAGCTCCAAAACCTGCGTAAACACGGCTTTTTCGCAGGTTTTTTCTTTTTCAGAAATGCATTTCAAAATTCAATACGCAATAAAAAATCTCACTCTTTTTTACGGAGTGAGATTTTGTTCGTTAATTCGATTTTTCGCCCAAGACCATCTATTGACCATTTATGAATTGATATTATTTTTAGTTAGGTTTATCACTAATTTGTTTCATTCGTTCGGCTGCTCAAAATTCACCATATGAGCGGTATTTTTTATTTTTATAAATTCTTTATGCGGTGCTTTTAAATTATCATACCAATTTTGTGTGGCTTGTTTCGGACAAATCATACACCTTTATCCTGCTTTAAAATCGACGGCTTGAAATTCGCTTCAAAACCCACTCAAAAGCCGCAGATTTTCGTTTCAAAAATCATAAATTTTCAAAATCAAAGCCTTTCATATTCTTTGCCGATAAACCCTAAAGCACGGTGCACTAAATCTTGTTGACCGTGTATAGATTACGCATACGAAAACCTCCTTTAAAATTATTCGAGAGAATATTTTTATAAAGTGAAAACTAAAAGAAAAAGCATTTAGAAAAAAATCCCTCTACTATACGGAGAAAAATTTTCATTTTGTTCGGGTGTTTTGCAAAATTCTTTACACCTTGTTTATATTTAATTTCACCACAGAAAAAATATTCATCTATAATACTGAGAAAAATTCAGGTTTTGTTGATGTGTTTTTAGAAAAATTTACAAATTATTTTCACGCAAAAAGAGGTTCGTCCTAAAATGTAGGGCGAACCTTGTCTTTTATATTGTTTATCCATCAAAAATGCAAAGGTGGAATACTTTTATTTAATTATGATTATCTGTATCTAGTAAAGGCAGAATGTTGAAGAAATGAAATGAACTATCAATTTTTAAGTTTTGTGAGTATTGAGTGTCTTTACCACAAGAACATTAAAAGTTCTGTTTTGTTCTAATTGACTGCTTATGTAGAGTAGTAGGGATTACCTTTTTATTATGCATTTTTGTGCAGACAATTTGCGCTTAAATGAAAATATATTAAAAACTTAAATATTATTTAGAGGTGTACACTGACAGCGTATAGATATTTGGGTTTTATATTTGATATAGTTATATAAGAGCCTAATAAGTTATAGATAGAATTTGCATATTATTTTTTGCTTGCTTAATTTTGGAGGATGCTATGAAACAAATTAGAAATAAGATCTTGCCGGTTGTTCTTTCTGTAGTGATTGCTCTAACTCCATGTGCTGTCGCGCTTTTGGCAAAGGCTCAGGAAAAAACGATCAATGTAAGTGTAGAATTGTTGGATTCCTTGTTGCGTGATCGTTCATGGGTCATTGAGTCTATTGTGAGTGGTGATATTCAAAACAATCCATATGCTATTGCTAATCCCAGTTCCACCGCAGAGTGTCTTTTGGATGAGGTGCTAGAAAACTATAAAAATAATGCTGCATTTAAAGCACTTGTGGATGCGATGGATGTTTATGCGAATACAGGCCAGTACTTAAATGGTTTTACTGACGATGTGTTATCGACATTTGAAGGCTGGTTTGGCGATTCTGCTACCGCTAATAAAATCGTGGCGAGTACAGATGAATTGAAATATGAGAGCATTTTAAATGAGGTGATCAAAACAGATTATACTGCTTCTTGGGGAGATACACTGTTTGAGGAGAATATGGAACTGGAAAATTTAAAACAGCGTGGGAAATTGTTAAAAAAGCTAAATACGTATCAAACAGCGTTAAAGGATGCAGTCGGCTTGTATGGAAGCGATTCATCAGCAGTTACCGTTTACGAACCATATGGCGTGCAAACAGAAACATATGAAATTGACCTCGCTGAATATGTGAATCACTTCTTAAGTGCTTATCAACAGGATTTGGAGACATATCTGAACAGTACGATTTCAATCCCGGCGGTTGATGGAAATGAATCACTAAAGAAGAAAGTGCTGTCCGCAGGAGCACTGGGATTACTGTCAGCATATGAACGGACCGTTTTGCCGGCGAGTAATTATGATTTGGATGACCTGTACTACGATGGAATGTTCGAGTCTACAATGCAAATATTAAACGGCACGAGTAAAGTGTTGAAAGTTTCTGACAAAGCGATGGATTACGCAATTTTGTTGGAGGCCTTACAATCTCAAAAGAACTCAACAGTACAAGTCATGAATCGAATTTCCAACAATACTGGAAATGATGATTTGTCTAAAGTGTTGAATAATTATGCTGCTTTGGTGCGTGCCGCCGGCGACAAAAAAACTTTGGCTTATGAAGTAGTGACCAACTATTTGAGAAATGAGACAGCTGTAACCAACATAATCAAAAAAGAGACAGGTGTAGGTGCACAGCACTTGGTGGAACAGTCGGTTCAAAAATATTCAAACGCAAAGTTAGCTGTATTGTCTGGCGGTATTGCTAAGTCTGTAGAGATCGCGAATATTGTTGTTTGGGTCGCAGATGAGACGACGGGTATTGAGCAGACGGCAAAAAAATATTTGAATGCAAATATCTCGAAAAGATAATTGACGAGGCGGTTAAAACCTATAAAACAGATCTTGCAAGCTATCAAAGTGACAAAACGGATGAAAATGCAGAAAAAGTTTTGACGGATTTGGATTTTATTAAAGCACTGAGATTGTATGGTGAGAAAGCGGCGTACGGTTCCATGTCTGCTCAGATGGAGTCTCTGATCGGTGAAGTTTTAGGCGGTGGGATGACGAAAGAGTATTTGGATCGTAGATATCAGAGTATGGTGGACGCGTTCCTTGGGTGTACTTTTAATCCGGTGTCCAATCATAAACTGGTGTTGTCAAGTGGCGATGTTCTAAATATTATGAACAACGACGACGCAAAAAAAACGCCCTGTGCACAAATCAAAAAATCAAATGGCAAGACACTCTATTTTGCAGAAGCAGACACGAGATTGATGGGTGGTATAGCGCTCAATGGCGCGACAGTTAATATTTACGAGAGTGCATCCGGTATATATTTGCCTTTGATCACCAATGCGAAAGATGGTGCACAAGTTAATATATATTGTGACAATGTAGCGCTTGGCACGATCAATAACGGCAACAGCGCCCAAATGACTATTGAAGTGAAAAAGGCAGACAAAACCTTTAGCGTAACGGATTCTATTGAGAATGCAGGGAAGCTTATAATTAAAAATTCATTGGCCTCGTCTAAAATCCCTGTTTGTGATTTAACGAATCAAAATGAGCTTTCGTTGGTAAATTGCGTCCTGCAATGTAAAGGCACTTTAAAAAACGATGGAACAGTGAACGGAATGGTAGACGTTTGTGGTGGAAAACGGGACTATGAAAATGCATATTATACCGTTGGTTCGCAGTTGATGGAGGGAACTGGCACCTATACTGATCTGTATTTTACAAGTACAGCAAAACAAGGCGTGAAAATAGCCGGAACGCAAACAGTAACAAATTATATTTCAAATCCGAATTGTAGATTGCGTACCGGCGAGAATATTGTTTTAACGGGAAGTTGCGGTGTTGCTAACAACAAGCTGAAATCTGCGGTTACACTAAAAGCATATTCATCAACCAGTGATCTTGTGTTTGATAATTTGGTGCGAATTATCGGCGATGTTGAACTTTATGGAAAATGCAAATTCAATGATACTTTGTATTTAGCAGATACCGCTAACCAATTTACACTGCATGATGAAACAAATGTTAAAGGTGATTTTATATATGATGGGGGCAGCATTGTAGGTGGCGAGAAATTGCGACTATACAATAACGTTGATATCAACACAGGTTCTCCGTCACTGACCAATTTGCTGTTGGTGGGAAAAAAGCCGCAAACGATCCATATGGCAAAGCCAATGACAGTAACAAAGCTCCAGAATTACAACACTTCGGTCGGTGGTGTTACATTTGATAATACTATAAAAGTGTCCTCTGTTTTAGATTCCGGAGGAACATACAACTACCAAAACAGTGAAAATATAGTGCTGATCGATAATGCTTGTGTTTCCGATCATGCAATGAAAGGGGACATATCTGCAGAAAATTGGACATGTACCGAATCTCTGCAAGTATCCGGGACATTGAATGCAGCCGGTACAATAAATCTTACAAATGCAGCGGATGTGACTACAAAACAGTATAAACAAAGCGGAGGCACACTAACCGTTGGCGAAGATAGCACTTTGTATTGCGAAGAAAACTTTATACAGACCGGAAAAACGGTGAATGATGGGACGATCTTTATCGGCGAGGATGGAAAAATAGCATCAACATTTTCCGGCGGTACTTTGAAAGCCAAGGGCGATTTGATGCTTGCAGGAGACTTTGCAGCAAACGAACTAATATTGGATTCTAAATTGCCACAGAAATTTGAGAATTCTTCGACAACAAACATTAAAAATTTAACGATCAAAAACGATTCACGATCTGGCGTCGAGGTGAATAGCAAAATCTATGTATCCGGTGCATTCAGTAACCAATGTAAGAATTTAGTGCACAGCGAGAATATTATTCTTTCCGGTGATGCTGCCTATGTGGTTGATGGGGTGACTAAAAATGATTTGGCACTATCCGGTCAATACACCTTGAAAGCCGGAGAAACACTGACGGTTTATGGAACACTGTCTCTGCTGCCGAATGCTACACTAAGCGTACAAAACGGTGCCCAATTGCTTGTTGTTGGGGATATTCGAGCTGATTCTGCATCGGTTTCTGTGGAATCAGGCGGCTCGGTTTATGTACAAGGACATAGTGTTTCAAAATCCGGTACTTGGCGTGTAGACGGATCCATGCGTATGGATGAATATTTGGATTCTTTTTCTGATGTTTGGAACATTGGTGGTGACGTTACCGTAAAGGAAGATACCAAAATGACATCTTCAACCGTTGGCGGTAATGGTGTGTTAAGAATGATGGGCGATTTGATGGTATCATCCGGTACATGGAATAAACCGAATGTTGTGTTCGTAAGTAAGCTGCCGCAAAATGTTAGCGGTTCCTCAATTTCTGTGAATCAAATAACGATTGAAAACAGTTCTAAGTCAGGAATCACTTTTGATAGTACCGTATATTACTATGGAAACTGTATAAATGACGATTCGATAATTGTAAATCCCAGCAAGATGATTGCAAAATCATAAAGGAGATAGAGCTATGAATTTGAAAAGATGCTTATCTATGATCTTGAGCTTTTTAGTGCTTCTTGGTGTCGATAGTATGTCTACAGCTGTTTATGCTGCGGCAACATTGGGCACAGAGAGCAATCCATACCAAATTACAACAGCAAAGCAACTGCAAGACATAAATAATGATCTTTCCGGTTGTTATGTTTTGACGGCAGATATTGATTTGGCGCAGGTGGACTTTGCTCCGATTGGCGGTGATGCAGAAACAGGCTCCTTTTCTGGTGTATTTGACGGCAATGGACATACAATTTCTAATTTGAATGTGTTTGCAGGCAAATATGCCGGCTTATTCGGCTGTAATGAAGGGGTAATTAAAAATGTTGTACTTAAGGATGTCAATGTATATGGCAGTCGCTATGTTGGCGGCGTAGTTGCAGAAAATACAAGTTACGGTACAGTATCTGCTTGCACAGTACAAAGCGGTAATGTTCGGTCAGATGGTAGTGTGAGCGAAATCGATATAGGAGGAATATGTGGCATAAACAATGGCTGTTTTCAAAGCGAGTTTATGAACGGTGCTGCTGTGACGGCGCAATCGAACTCCACAAACATTTACATCGGCGGCATAATTGGACGGAACCAACCGAGCGAGGACTTCATGATAAGCGCTATAAACACAGGCACTATTTCTTCCTCTATGCAGGGTGAGAAAATGAACTTATATTCTTACGCAGGCGGGTTGATTGGAGTTGAAACGGGCAGCAGCTATACATTAACCATAACAAACAGTCGTAATATAGGCGATGTATCTTCTTATACTCCTGATGCGTCGACTATAGCAGGTGGATTAGTCGGAGGGTGCTGGTCAAATATTGCAGTGACAAATAGTTGTAATAGCGGTAATATTTCTTCCTCTTCTAGTCTTGATTCTTATTATGTTCAAGATTCTTTAGCAGGTGGGCTTCTTGGGCAAATTGGATTTAGTGATTTGAACGCAGTTATTACAAACAGCTGTAATGTAGGCGAAGTTTTTAGCCAGTCTGATTACCATTCTTATGCAGGTGGATTGCTTGGAAATGATACTGGTGCATCGGGCTTAACTATCACAAACAGCTATAATACGGGTAAGGTCTACGGCGTGGGCCCCTCTATGGCGGGTGGACTGATTGGATATGATATTGCTAATGGTGGTAGAGGAAAGAAAACAAGTATAGCAAACAGTTATAATACGGGCTGGATACACGCTGCGTATAATGGTGGACTAATAGGATCTTACTGGGATAGAAAGGTAGCTATAGAACATAGCTATAATACAGGCGATATGCCGGGCAATTCATGGGGGTTGTTAGGAGAAAACAGATCTGATGTAAGAATAGTCGATAGCTATGTTCTAAAGGGCATTAGGGCGAATACAAATAAGGATTCATTTGGAACAGTGTGTGCCAAAGATGAGCTTATAAATGCAGCAGCTGCCAAATGGGATTCATCTTTGTGGAATTTTGATTCCAAGCAAAACGATGGCTTCCCAATTCTGAAAAACGCTTGTTCTCCACTTCAACTGAACAAGGCAAACTGTAAAACTCCACTAAATACGGCGTGCCAGTTGATCGCATATAAAAATGGTGCTGTAACAAACGATGTGGTTTGGTCTGTTGATGATTCATCAGCCAAGGTAACTGATAAAGGCGTTGCTACATTTCCTAAAGAAGGCTATTATACGGTAACAGCTGTGGATCGTAATGGTAATAAGGCGAATTGCTGTATCTACGCGTTTGTTCCTGCCACATCTGTGACGGCAAAAGATCTTACAATAAATACTTCTCAAACCAGTGTTTCCAATTCGTCCAATTGGTCTTTTAAGGGCAGCTCAAGCGATTATAGCGATTATATAACAGACTGGAAAAGTAGTAACGAAGCCGTTGTCTGTGTAGACTATTATGGGCAGTTGATGCCAAAATCTGCAGGCACGGCGATCATTACAGCAACAACCGCCGGCGGAGCAGTGGGTACGCAAAAAGTAACGGTGGTGGATTCTGTACAACAAATCTCAATTCCATATACCGCTACTATTGCAAGGGGGAGTAAAAAGAAACTTGAAGCCACCACAACGCCGTCGCCAACCTCAAGCAAAATCAGTTGGACAACATCAGACACGAATGTGGCAACGGTGGATCAAAGCGGTAATGTGACGGGCGTGAATATTGGTTCTGCAGTTATTACAGCTGCAACAGACAATGGCTATTCCTCTATTTGCACCGTAACGGTGGATGCGCCTGTGACCTCCATGGAATTTGAAAAGCCCTCTGTTACCGTTTATAAAAATGATGTGCAAAAATTAAATTTGATTTGTATGCCGGGCGATACCACGGATAGCATTGCTTATTCCACCTCAAATTCTTCTGTTGTATCTGTTTCCGGTGATGGCACAGCTACAGCGAAAGCTGCCGGCAGTTGCACAATAACAGCTACGGCATCCAGCGGGGTTAAAGCATATTGCACGGTTAAGGTGGTTGAATATCCTGTAATTGTAACGGCTATTGAATTGGATCAAAGCAAACACGATATGTTTGTTGGTGAGGTGTTCAAGTTGCAGTCAACAATAACGCCGTCAAACGCGACAAATAAGAGTGTGTCCTGGGCATCGACTGATGAAACCGTTGCTACAGTAAGTCAAGGCGGAACTGTCGAAGCAAAAGGAGCTGGAAAAACCGTGGTTACAGCAACAACAGAAAATGGGATTATTGCATATTGCGTAGTGAATGTGACAGGCGTTGCGAGTACCAATCTTTCTAAAATATATGTGCCTAATGTTTTAGATTCGGATGGGGAGTATGTTGAGATTCCTATCTTAATGGAAAAAAATCCGGGAATTAATTTTGCTTCACTAACGGTGTTTTATGACGAGAAGGAATTGGAACCTCTTTCGATCACCAACGGGAATGTGTTTGAGTCAGTCACGGGCAGTGTGGACAAAAGTGGGCAACAGGTAAAGTTATATTTTGTCAGTGATAAGAATACTGTTAAGGATGGAGTTCTGGCAAAAATCAAGTGCAAAATTTTGAATGGCACAAAATCACCACAGATCAATTTGTGCTATTTTCCGAGTGAAATAAGGAATGTTGATGCCGAGACGGTGGCGTTTAATTTGGCAGATGGTCGTATAGACTTAAACATCCATACGCATACATGGTCCGATTGGAAATACAATAATGATGCTGTTTATAACTCATCAAGTGATTATAAAGACGGCACGCAGACTCGTACTTGCTCTACGTGTGGTGAAAGTGAAACAAAAGAGGCACCGAATACGGCTCTTCTTCGTCGCAGAGGTAATGCACTGTCGCTTGAAAGCAGTATCACCCTTGCAACTTACATTACCAAAGATGTAGTTGATTATTATGACGAAGTGTATGCTGAGTTTACCCGAAACGGTAAAACTGAAAAAGTATATCCGTCTGGTAAAACATTAACTTCAAATTCAATCGTTTATTGCATATTTGATTATACGGGTATTTCACCGCAGGCTTTAGGTGATGATGTAAGTATTACATTCTATGGTGTCAAAGACGGTGTAACATATAACGGTAATGCTTATAAATACAGTGCAACCGACTATATTAAGTCAACCTTAAATAAACCAACATCTTCTGCAAAGCTTAAAACTTTGCTGGTGGATTTGGTATATTACGGCGAGGCTTGTCAGGTATATCAAAACTATAAAACCGATAATTTACTTACCGATATACTTACCGATGAGCAAAAAGCACTTCGCAGCACGGCTGATTTAAGTTTAACGAATATCAAGAATGCAAGCTACGAAACCTGCGAAAACAGGCTTGTAAAGTTTGGTACGGCATTAAGGCTGAATAATTCGGTTGAAATTGCAATACCGCTGAATATGACCAATGTTACTCTTGATGACCTTTCATTCAAAGTAAAAATAGGTTCAAGAACATTGACATATACCTATGCCGAAAATCCGGATAATTTTGAAAAAGGCAAAGACGGTTATTGGTATTTCTATTTTGACGGTGTTTATGCAAATCAAATGAGTGATGAAGTATTTATCACTGCATACAAAGGCAATGAGCAAGTCAGCTATACGCTTAAGTACAGCGTGGAATCCTATGCCGCAACTGTTACTGATGCAAAGTTAAAAGCAGTTACAGACGCAATGATGCGATACGGCAATTCCGCAAAAGCCTATGCAGGCAAATAATCGGCATATCAGTTTTAATTTTAGACATGAAATAATTAAGGAGGTATTAAGATGAAGGAAAAGTACATCAAACCTGATTCGTACATTCAAAAGTTTGCTGCCGTTGATGTAATTACGACATCCGGTGGCGGCGATGAACCGATTGTCACTCCACCTGATTGGAACGACTAAAGAGTAAAGGAGTCAAGATTTTATGTCTTGACTCCTTTTAATTTTTTGGCAATTGATCACCCCCGGTTCAACCGGGGGATCTTTGCTGAAGAGATAAAAACAAACGGCAGATGATTTCTCATCTGCCGTCAGACTGTCGATAAAGTTTCCGAATCGCGCCAATAAAATAAATTAACCGTTTTAATGTTATCAGGATTCTTTTTTATCCTTGTTTTCCGCTTTTTCTTCGCCGCTTTTTTCATTGGCCTTTTGCGGATTTTCTTTGCATACAACCGCGGTTTGCACCTGGTGGTTTTTAACGCTTAAAACCTTTATCACAAGCCCTGCGGTTTCGATTTCAAAGGGCTTATTGCCATCGTCCGGAACGGAGCCGAGCGCGTCAAACACAAGGCCGCTGAAGGTGTCACATTCCTCGCTTTTGAGTGCAATGTCAAGTGCGTCTTCAATATCGTCTATATCGGGGTTGCCCGTGATTTTCCAGGTTCTTGAATCAAGCCTTTCAATTGATTCCTCGGGCTTAGCCTCGTCTTCGTCGTAATCAAAATCGCCCACAAGCTTTTCGAGCAAGTCGTTAATTGTTATTATTCCCGTTGTGCCGCCGTATTCGTCAAGCACAATCGCAAAATTATGGCGGCTCTTTTTCATGTTTTTAAAGAGCACATCAAGCTTAACGCTTTCGGGCACAAAGTAGGGCGGGCGCACCGCCTTTTTCATAACCGTTTCGCGGTCTTTTGTGTTGAGCCTGAAATAATCCTTGGCGTTTAAAAGACCCACAACATTATCAACGGTTTCATCGCAAATCGGATAAATTTTGTGTCTGCTGCCGTGAATTGTTTTATCCCATTCCTCGGGGCTTTCGTCCAGCCAAAGAAGGGAAACCTCTGTTCTGTGCACGGCGGCTTCGCCTGCCGTTAAATCGTCAAATTCAAACACATTTTGGATAAATTCCTGCTCTGTTTTATCTATTGCGCCGCTTTCGCTGCCCACATCAACCATCATTCGGATATCTTCTTCGCTCACATCTTCTTCGGTTTCGTTTGGGTCTATTTTAAACAGGCGCAGCACCAAATTGGTGGAGGTCATAAGCAGCCAAACAATCGGCTTGAATATTATTGAGATAACATAAATAAGCCCCGAAATGCCGAGCGCCACCTTTTCCGCCTTGCGCATTGCGATTCGCTTCGGCACAAGCTCGCCGAAAATTATCGTGAAAAACGAAAGAAGCAGTGTAATCGAAATAACAATAATACTGTTGAGCGTGCCTGCGGGAATATTTACTCCGGTTTTCAAAATTGCTTCAACAATCGGACCCGCAAAGTTATCTGCGGCAAAAGCCGAGCCCAAGAAGCCGGCAAGCGTTATTGCAATCTGAATGGTTGCCAAAAAGTTTGAGGGCTGCGAAGTCAGCTTCACAAGATTTTTTGCTTTTTTGTTGCCCTCTTTGGCAAGCTTTGCCATTTTATTGTCGTTTACGCTTACTATTGCGATTTCCGCTGCCGCAAAAACTGCATTCAGCGCAATCAAAGCCACCTGCAATAATAGCAGAGGCCATATGGAACCGTCCAAAATCAATCCTCCGATAAAAAAATATATTTGTATAATATAATACAATAAAGCATAAGCTTTGTCAACACATCTTAAGCAAGCGAGAATAATCCGAACACGCCTCAAACAGAGCCTTTTCGGTGTATTTTCACTTGTCGGCTTTGCAAGGCGCCAGCCTTGCTGCATTCTCCGCATGAAAATCCACACGAAAATTCAACCGTTTGAGGTCAAGGATTTTTCGCGCAGATGATTTTTTGCAGAGCAAGGCACAAAACGCAGTTAATCCTTTCGGATTAACAAGTATTTTAACGCAGCATTCGCGCAAATCGGTTGCTTTAAACCATATTGCGTTCGATTTCCACCTGCTTAAGCAAACGAAGCCAAACACGATATGCCGAAAGCGTTTTTTGTTTTAAACCATATTGTGTTTGATTTCCGACTGTCCAAGCGATGTTGAACTTCTTTCAGCCGTAAAAAAGTCGAGCACGGTGCGCTGCCCTTTACGGAGCACAACCGCCGCCCGGCCTTTGTTATTGCTTATTTAGATTTGATACCACTTGATTTCGTTTGCTTCAAGGTGAAGGTCAAATCCGTTGCCGTCGCCCGTGTAAACGGTGGTGTCCTGCGGCTCGTAAGTGTTGTTTACAACGCAGTATTTGCCGTTTTTAACATAAGCATGCACTTCAACATTATAGTTTGTGGAGAACCATTTATTAAGCTCATCCTCCGAATTTGAGCTCCAAAGCACGGCTCTGTAAAGCACGCGGCTGTTTTTGAAGCTGTAAGGCAGGCCGCTGATATAAACGCCGCGGCCCTTGCCAAACGATTTAACAGCCATTTGCACTTCCTCGGCATGCCTTACGGCAAACGGAAGCTCGCCTGCATTTTGAATAAGCACGGTTGTGCCATCAAGCGCAACGATGTTTTTCTTGCCCTCGCCGAAATCAACAGCGCCGTTTGCGTCGGCAAGAATAAAGTGATCGCGGTGCTCCTCGGTGTTATATCTTCTGGTGTTAAGCGTAAAGCCGTTTTCTCTTTCAACGCCGAGAATATCATCAAGCTGGAAAAATTTGCCCTGCCACTGATGAGCCGCCGGCTCGCCGACTCCGATAAATCCGCCGCCGTTATAAACAAACTCTTTAACTGCCGTGATAATTTCCTCGTCGCACCAATATTCGCCGCCGCTTTGAGCAGTGTCTGCGTCGCCCACATTGATAACAACATCAAATTGCTTTAAGAAATCTTTGTTTTCCTTAATATCATCAAAGCTGATAAATGAAACATCAAACGGCGCGCCGCTTAGTGCTTCTATAACGCCGAAATATGAATAATTCTGCCTGTAATAAAGGCCATGGTGCACCATATGGTTGCTCCAAGCGCGCATTTTGCCCCAGCAATTGAGCACGGCAACCTTTTTAACGCAATAAGGCGTTGTGCCTTGAATGTTATCATAAAGCGTGCGGAATTCATCGCAAACGCCCTTGATATAATCAACAAATTCGGGGAATTTAAGTGCCAATTTAAGATAGCCGCCGTAGCCGATGCGCTGAATGGGGCTTCTGAGGATTGCACGCCTTGCCGTTACCCAGTTTACCTTTGCCTCGTAAATCGGGTCGCCGCCCTCGTGGAAAACATCCGGGAAGAAATACGGCAGGAATCTGCCCTCGGTGTATTTAACATTTTTGATATCGCTGAATAATCTGAGGGTTGCACCGTTTCCGACGCTGCCGACCACCGCATCAAGGCCTATTGAGGCAAAATCATCCATAAACGGCTCCATGCCGATCCAGTGATCGCCCATAAACATCATGGCTTCCTTGCCGTATTCATGAACAATATCCACCATTTCCTTGGCAAGCTTTGCAACCTCGCGCCTTTGGAAAGCCTGGAAATCCCTGAATTCCTTAGACGGAATTCTGTAAGTATTGTTCATATAACCCTGATCAATAATAAATTCGGGGCGGAATTTATAGCCGACCTCTTCTTCAAACTGCTTTAAGATATACGGGCTTACGGAAGCCGAATAGCCAAACCAATCAACGAATTTTTCCCTTGCAAGCTCGTCAAAAATAAGAGTGAACTGATGGAAAAATGTGGTGAAGCGAACAACATCAACATAATCATGAGTATCAAGAAAGCGGCGCAATCTTTCAAGGGAATGTGCCCTTGTTTTCGGCTGGCGAACATCAAATGTTATTTGCGGCTCAACATTCCATTCATTTACAACCGCATTATACATATGCACCGGATCCCACATGATATAAGCTAAAAAGCTTACGGTGTATTCGTGGAATTTTTTAACGGGGGTTATAACAACATTGCCGCTTTCTTCGTCATAGCTCCAGTCGCTTACGGGCACGGGCTCGCCTGTGGTGCGATCCATAACCTCCCACCATCTTTTGATATCATCTCTTGTGTTTACGGCAAGCATATCCGGATAAAGATGATCCATAAGATGAATTTCAAGTTTTTCTTCAACTGCCGTGTGGAAAGATGTCATAATATACATCTGCTGAATTTCATCCGGATTTGCCTTTGCCCAGGCATTATCCTTTCTTGTGGTGTAATAGGTGGCATAGATTTTTGCGCCCGTGTTTTTAAGCTCCTGGGGGAATTCCGTGCCGTCGCAATCACGAATTGCATCTGCGCCCCAAACATCCATAATTTCAATTGTTTCCTTAACCACATCCATATCGGTGGGTATTGTTACTCTTCCTCTTTTTTTATCCATAGGTTTACCTCGCTGATTAAATTTATATTTCAGTTATTGTGTTGTTTTTAAGAGTTCTTTTGCCGTGCATTCTTTTGCGAATAAGCGGCACTCCTTTGCGCTTATAAAAATGATTATTTGCAATATAAGCGTCCGGGTTTTGAGAGGGACTTAATGTGCCGCCCAAATCATCATAGCTAACATTGTTTGTGAAGGTGTTATTAACGGCCTCCTGCATACAAAACATTACGCAGCCGCCCTCATTGAGCCTGCTGTAATTCTGATCGTAAACAGTGCCGTCGCCGGAATCGGCATCATAAGCCATACCGTCCTGATTAAGCTTTGTATCCGTGCATTCATTAAATCTGAACATTGCATTTTTGCATTTCCACGGCCAAATTGCGGCAGCCACCTTGCCCATTCGCTTTCCTGCTTTATTATAAATTCTGTCGTTCATCTCAAAGGCACAGGAATCTGCAATGTTGTTCTCAGTAAGCGGTTCAAGAGCATACATTGGAGTTAATGCATCGCCGCCGGCGGCCTTTATATAATTGTTTCTGAGCAAAATATGCTCGTTGCCGTATTTTTTAAATGCTTCTGCGGAAAGCTCTTTGCCTGAGAATTTTTCCCAATTATATGTGTAGCCTACCGCTATTCCCCAACGGCTTACATTTTTAACAAAGCAATTTTGAATTGTTACACCGTCGTATCTTGCAACGCCGGTTTCGGCTTCGTTTGCCGGCTTAAATGCCGTCATATAAATCCCGCCGTTATTCATATGCTTATCATAAACATTGCCGCTGACATCATGAATATATAAATTATCAAGCGTTATTGAATGAATTGTGCCTCTGTTTTGTGCCACTGCGGCAAGGCCTGTGCGTTCAAGCTTATCAGGGCTTGAATATGCCTTTGCCGTTGTGTAGGGCTCAAAGTTTGTGATTTCAATATTTTCAATCAATATATTTTCCGCATCATAAAGCAAAACTGCAGATGAAACATCGCCTTTATAAACATGGCCGGCATAATCAAGCTTGGTGCCGTAATCCTGATACCAAATTCCGCTGCCGTTTGCGTTTATGCAAGGAAGCGCATCTCCCTCGCCGTATGCCGAAACTTCAATTCTGCCGCCGTTTATATCGCCGCAGTTTTTAATGTGCAAATATTCATTTTCAAAAACAGAGCCTTTTTCAAGCAAAACCCTGTCTCCCGGCATAAGTTTAATTTTGTTTATTGCATCAAGTGTTTTGAATGCTTCTGTTTGTGCCGTGCCGCTGTTTGAATCGCTGCCGTTAAGAGAGCTTACATAATATGTTGTTGATTTCATTATCATATTCAGCCTCCCTTAATTTCTTTTTGATAATAAGCTTAACTTCCCTGTATCTGAATTTATCGCCGTTATACCTTGTGAAAAGATCTTTATTGGCTTTATAGTAAGCTTTCATTTCTTTTTCGGTTATTTCGGCAAATTTATAAGCCTTTTTAACCTGCTCTGTTTCCGCAGCAAAATCAAGCCTGAATCTTGTTAGCTCATATTGCAGATAAGCCGGTGCGGAAAAATGCCGCAAGCCATAAAAAACCTCGCCTTTTTCGGCTGCTGCGGCTCTCTTTTCATTTTCCGCATTTCGCCGTTTTTCAAGGTCCTCAAAGCTGCTGCTTGCAATCAGCCCAAGCTGCTGCGCAAAAGCAAGGCAAGCCTCTGCACGCTTCAGCTCGGCTTCGCCGATGCAGTAATTCATATTCATATTCTCACTCCTGTGTTGCAAAAAGCAAAGCAGAAAATCACAAAGCAAAATTCTGCCCATGCTTAACGCACATTTCTTTATTATATAATATATTGTTTGGGGCTTTATTTCAAGGTTTATTTACAGGCAGGGGCAATAAAAAATGCCGCCGTCCTTTTTGTTTTAGCGCGTTATCGCTTTGAAGCACTGCATTGAAAAAGCGAAATTTATATGATAGAATAGAGCGACAATAAACTTGCGGTGCTTTTGCGCCGCCTATGAGAGGTTTTTTATGGCAGAGAGAGAAAAATTCGGCTCACGCCTTGGATTCATTTTGGTTTCCGCAGGCTGTGCGATAGGAATCGGGAATGTTTGGAAATTTCCCTATATTTGCGGAATGTACGGCGGTGCGGCATTCATTTTGATGTATCTTGTGTTTCTTGTGGTGCTTGGGCTTCCGATTATGGTGTGTGAATTCACCGTTGGCAGAGGCAGCCGCAGAGGAATGGGGAAAGCCTTTGAGCAGCTTGAGCCAAAAGGCAGCCGCTGGCATTCGCTTAAATGGATAAGTATTTTAGGCTGCTATCTTTTGATGATGTTTTACACCATGGTTGGCGGCTGGATGCTTTATTATGCCTATCTTGAGGCATTCGGCAAGCTTTCCGGGCTTGATTCCGGCGGAATTGCACAGTTTTTCACAAATATGCTTTCACAACCCGGCACGCTGACAATATGGACTGTTGCGGCAATCGTTATTTCATTTGCCGTTTGCGCACTGGGCCTTAAAAACGGCGTTGAAAAAATCACAAAAATCATGATGTCGCTTTTAGTGATTTTAATGCTTGCGCTTGCCTGCAATTCGCTGTTTCTTTCAAATGCCGGTGAGGGTGTTAAATTTTATCTTGTGCCCGATTTTAAATCCGTTGCGGAAAACGGAATAGGCAATGTTGTGTTTGCCGCAATGTCGCAGGCGTTCTTTACACTGAGCCTCGGCATCGGCGCAATGGAAATATTCGGCAGCTATCTTGACAGAAAAAAGCGCCTTACGGGCGAGGCTGTAAGCATTGTGCTGCTTGACACCTTTGTTGCTCTTATGGCAGGATTTATCATTATTCCCGCTTGCTTTTCTTTCGGCGTTCAGCCTGATTCCGGCCCATCGCTTCTTTTCATAACACTGCCGAATTTGTTTAACAATATGCCGGGTGGCAGAATTTGGGGCACGCTGTTTTTTGTGTTTATGTCTTTTGCGGCACTTTCCACCATCATTGCTGTTTTTGAAAACATTATCGCAACCTATATGGATATGAGCGGATGGAGCAGAAAAAAGGCCGTTGGAGTTAATTTTGTGCTTATCACGGCGCTTTCTGTTCCTGCAATTCTTGGATTTAATTTGCTTTCGGGCTTTCAGCCGCTCGGCGAAGGCTCAACAATTATGGATTTGGAAGACTTTCTTGTTTCATCAAATCTTTTACCGCTCGGCAGCCTTGTGTTTGTTATGTTTTGCGTGCGCAAAAACGGCTGGGGCTTTGAAAATTTCATTAAAGAGGCCAACACGGGCAGCGGAATAAAATTCCCCAAAGGCACGTTTATCAGAATTTATATGCAATATATTTTGCCGATTATCGTTACCGTTATTTATCTTAAAGGATATTACGACACATTTTCCTCTCGCCCAAAGCCGCTTCTTGCTTTTTGGATGTGTTTTGCGGCGCTGCTGCTGATTATTATTTTTGGCGTTTCGATTTTTGCCGGAAAAGGAAAAAAGAAAAAGGCAAACTGAATTTGGAAAGCAGATTTTTTCTGCTCAAGCTGAAAATTCGCAGTATCGCGACAAAGCGATGATTACAAACTAAAATCAAAGAAAGATGCGGCCGAAAGGCGCAGGAGTGGTTGTTATGACTAAAGCTAAGATTAAAAAAGTAATAAGCGGCGCAGTTGCCGTTGCGGCAGCGGCTGCAATAATAGGCGGAAGTATTGCGGCGGTGAACGCGAGAAAGCCGATTTCTGTTGCCGAAAGGCCTGCCGCAGTGAAAACAAGCGATCAGCCGTTTGTAACCGAGGTGACGGGAGAAAGCAAAAATTTCAGGATTCCCGCAATGATCACTCTGGAAAGCGGAAGAATTGTGGCATCGGCAGATGCGAGATATGACACCACGCTTGACGGCGGAGGGCTTGACACCGTTGTGGCTTACAGCGATGACAGCGGCGCAACTTGGACATCCTACACCGCCAACCATCTTGGCGATAACGGAAATAAGTTTTCAAAAAAATCATCCGCCTTTATTGATTCGGAGCTGATTGCAAACGGAAATAACGTGTGGATGATGACAACATTTTATCCCGGTGGCCGCAACCTTGCAAGCTGGACGGGAATTAAGGCAGCTGTTGCAGAGCCTGCTTTCAATGAAGACGGCAGCCTTAAGATTTCTGATAATCACGGCAAAAGCTATGATTACAAGGCAGACATAAACCATTTTGAAAACGGCTATTCGCAAATAACCGACGGGAACGGAAAAGACAGCGGCTATAAAATAGACGAATATTACTATCTTTATGATGCAAACAACAATTTGCTCGGCAATATTTTTTACATTAAATCAAAAATGAAGTTTTCCGTTGTGCCAACCACATATTTATATATGACCAAATCGGAAAACGGCGGCGAAAGCTTTGGCGCGCCTAAGCTTATAAACCTTAAAAAGGCAGACGAAGCATTTTACGGAGTCGGCCCCGGCAGAGGAATCTGCACTTCAAACGGCACGCTGATTTTTTCCGCATATGTATGCGATGTTAAGGCGGGCACGCAGCAGGCCTCGTTTATTTATTCAACGGACGGCGGCAGCACTTGGCAAAGAAGCCGCGATATTGAATCAAACGACACTTTTGAATATTCAAGCGAAAGCCAAATAGTTGAGCTTTCAAACGGCGATTTACGCTGCTTTTTCAGAAACAACAGCAACAGAATCTGCTATGCAGACGCAAAGCTTACGGGCACGGAATATATTTGGAGCGATCCCGTTGTTACGGAAACGGAGATTTCTTCCGCCTGCATGCTCAGCGCAATTCAGTGCACAAAAGGCGGCAAGGATTACATTTTGATTTCCTGCCCCACGGGCACAAGCAAAAAGAAGGGCAAAACCGTTCACGAGCGCAGCTGCGGCAAGATTTTTGCTTTTGAAGTTGACGGTGCCGGGAATATGACGCTTACAAAAACAACGGATATTAACGATTCCGCATTTATGTATTCCTGCATGACTTGCCTTAACAACGGCAGAATAGCACTGCTTTATGAAAGCGCAGAGGGTGAAATAACATACACCGTTTATGCGCCGGGCGAGCTTATTTAGTTTAGTTTTAAATTAAATATGCCGAATCGTAAAAAAAGATTCGGCATATTTTTTGCACTGCTTTTGCAGATTTAGGCAGACTTTTTCAATGCAAACTGCAGTTTAAATTTACGGCGGCAATCCACCGTAAAGCAGCAAAATCTGCCGCTTATTTTGATGTTATGTCAAGGGGAATTTATGATATGAATAAAGTTATTGAATGGTTTTACAATTTTCTTTGGGGCGATCTTTTTACTCTGCATTTCGGAGATGTTTCCATAGGAATTCCGCTTTTGGTTCTTTTACTTATTCCGGCGGGAATTTTCTTTACAATAAGAACAAAATTTATGCCCGTGCGAAAATTTCCGCAGATGATAAGGGCTCTCAGCGATAAAAACGACGATAAAACAAGCCTTTCAACCTTTCAAACGCTGATTGTTTCCACTGCCACAAGAGTGGGAATGGGAAATCTTGTCGGCGTTGTTGCCGCCATTTCAATCGGAGGCGCAGGCGCTGTTTTTTGGATGTGGGCCTCTGCTTTGCTCGGTGCCTCCACCGCATATGTTGAGGGCACGCTTGCGCAGCTTCACAAGAAAAAGGATCCGCTTTACGGCGGCTACCACGGCGGCCCGGCATATTACATTCACGATTTTGTGGAGCAAAAAAGAAAAAAGAAAATCAAAAAATCATTTCTTGCAATTCTGTTTGCGTTTTTCGGGCTTATCTGCTGGTGCGGAATCAGCCAGGTTATCAGTAATTCCGTTACCTCCGCATTTAAAAATGCCTTTTCGATTCCGCCGATTTACACAACCGCGGTGCTTGTTGCTCTTGCGGCGGTTATTGTGCTCAGAAAGAATGCAACGGTTAAGTTTCTTGATGTTGTCGTGCCCGTAATGGCAGTGCTTTACTTTGCCGTTACGATTTTCATTATTCTTAAAAACATTAAGCTGATGCCGGGAGTTTTTTCAAGAATTTTTCAGGAGGCGTTTGGCTTTAAACAGATTGCAGGCGGCGGATTTGGTGCCGTGCTTATGAACGGAGTTAAAAGAGGCCTGTTTTCAAACGAAGCCGGCTCCGGATCTGCTCCGTGTGCGGCAGCGGCGGCAGAGGGCAAGAGGCCCGAAACGGTCGGAATGGTGCAATCCCTTGGAGTTTTGATAGACACAATTGTTATTTGCACCTGCACGGCAATGATTATGCTGCTTGCTCCCCGTGAAATCACAGACGGCTTGCAGGGCATGGATTTGCTTCAGGCTGCAATGAATTACCACCTCGGCAGCGGCGGCACAATCTTTGTGGCCATAGTGCTTTTCCTGTTTAGCTTTTCCACATTTATCGGAATTCTGTTTTATGCCCGCTCCAATGTTGCTTATCTTTGCGGCAATAATTGGCTCAGCCAAACGGCATATAAGGTGCTGGCGCTCGTTATGCTTTTTGTGGGCGGCTTGCAGGCATACACAATTGTGTGGGATCTCGGCGATGTTGGCATAGGCCTTATGACGATTATAAATCTTATTATTCTTGTGCCGATGTCAAAAGAGGCAATTGCAATCCTTGATAAAAAGGAAGATAAAGCGGAAAAATTAAAAGAAAAGGCAAAAAAGAATAAGCTTAAATAATCGAAAATAATTTTTGGGGCGTGCTTTTTCACAAGGCGTGCCCTTTTTTTGATTGCCGAATATAATAAAGGCACTTTCGATTTTGTGCGAAAGTGCCTTGCTTTTTTTGCTGTGTTTTTTGTTTTTGCGCAGGTGCTTAAATGTGCAAAATCGCAGTTGCCAAGCCGAAATAAATCAAAAGCGAAAGTGCGTCTATAATCGTTGTTATGAACGGAGAAGACATTACCGCAGGGTCAAATTTAAGCTTTTTGGCAAATATCGGCAGCGTGCATCCCACTATTTTTGCAAAAATTATTTCAACAAACAATGTAAGGTTTATAACCAAATCAACCGTAACGGTTATTCCGCTTGTGCCGAGCAGTAATTTATCAACAAGCCAAATCTTCGCAAAGTTTATAACGGCAAGCGATGCGCCGCACAAAATGCCTACTCTGATTTCTTTCCAAAGCACCTTGAAAATATCTTTTAAATCAACCTCGCCCAGGGAAAGAGCACGAATAATCGTAACGCTGGCCTGGCTGCCGGAATTTCCGCCCGTGTCCATCAGCATAGGGATAAATGCCGTAAGCACAATCATGGCGGAGAGCTTGTCCTCAAACCCGGTGATGATCATTCCTGTAAATGTGGCGCTTATCATAAGCAGCATAAGCCACGGGATTCTTGATTTCCATGTGTCGAAAACGCCGATTTTAAGATAGGGCTTTTCCGATGTGCGCACAATGGCGTTCATCTTGTGAATATCCTCGGTGTTTTCCTCCTGCAAAACATCAAGAGCATCGTCGATCGTGATAATGCCCACAAGCCTGTTTTCCATGTCAACAACGGGCAGGGCAAGGAAATCGTATTTTTGAAGTAAGCCGGAGGCTTTTTCCTGGTCGTCCAGCGTGTTTACGGAAATAACATTCGTTTCCATAAATTCTTCAATTAAATCGTCGTAATCGTGAAGCAGCAGTTCTTTAACCGTTGTAACGCCCAGCAGGTGCCTTGATGCGTCGGTGATATAGCAGGTGTAAATCGTTTCTTTGTCAACACCCGTTCGCCTGATTCGCTTAAAAGCGTCCTCAACCGTCATATCCCTTTTAAGGTCAACAAATTCCGTTGTCATAATCGAGCCGGCGGAATCATCGGGATATTTCAGCAGAGTGTTGATTGTTTTTCTTGTTTCAAGGTCGGTGTTTTTAAGAATTCTTTTAACAACGGACGCAGGCATTTCCTCAACAATATCTGCGGCGTCGTCGGCATAAAGCTCGTCGAGCACTTCTTTAAGCTCGGCGTCCGAAAATGCCGAAATCAGGTTTTCCTGTGTGTCGCTGTCAAATTCAACAAAGGTTTCGGCAGCGTTTTCTTTTGTGAGCAGTCTGAAAAAGAATATCCGTTTTCGTTCATCTTCAATCTCCTCCAGCAATTGCGCAATATCGGCGGGGTTCAATTCATTTAAATAATGTTTAAGCGCCTTGATATCTCGCTTGGCATGAAGTTCATCAATGTGTTGTGTCATGTCGTTCAATTCCATGTGCTCACATCCTTTCTTTTTGTTTATTCAATAGGGGAGTAAAACGGCTTTTCTTCACTGTCGTAAGGATTAACGGCAACCTTCCTGATGATAAGTAAAATTATAATAACGGCTAAAATTCCGCCGGCAACGGCGCAAACCGTAACCGTGAAAACGGGCTTTTGGTAAAAAAGCTCGCCCGCCACAAACGATGTGAAATCGGGGTCTGCCATTTCGGCTTTAACCTCTTCAAGGGTTTTGTTTACTCTTTTGATTTTAAAGGTGTATTTTTTTGTTGTGCCGTCCGAAGCGGTAACGGTGGTTGAAAAATCCGTTTCCTGCCCTGCGCGCAGGGTCAGGTTTATCGGCGCGGCAAAGGCGTTAACATCATCCGTAACCGGGGTTATGTTAAGCTCGGTTAAATCGCGTGGAATATAAACCTTGTAAACGGTGTCGTTTTTGTTTATTTCGGGCTGCACTTCGGCATATTCGCAGTTAAGCCCCTTCAGGTTTGCGTTTGATGAAATCGCATAGCTTTGCACATTTGAATAATTAAATGTGTAAATAACGCTGCCGTTTGCAAAATTAAGGGTAACGGTTATGCCGATTTGGTGGTTTGAATTATCGTATGAATAAGTGGCAAACACATCCGCCGCGCCGTTTACCTTGTAGCCTGCAAGCACCGCGCTTTGGCTTGGGTCTTTAAGCGTAAGTGAATAAAAGGTTTTATCCTGCTTGAAGCCGCCGTCGATATCGGCGTTTGAAAATTCAATGCTTTCAAGAAACGGCGCGTTTTTAATCGGCGCCTCGGCTGCAAACGCGCAGGTGCAAAGGCTCAGCGCGGCCAGCAGCGTTATAATAAATGCAATCGCTTTTTTCATATTGCTAATCTGCAAGAATATATGATGATATTCCGCAATCCTCCAACACAGATTTTGTTTCGGCTTTGTCTGCCGCGGCGGTTATGAAATAAACTTCCCTGCTCGTGTCTATCTGCGGCAGTAATTCGTTTATTTTGTTTTGCGTTGTTGATTCTGTTGTTTCTTCGTCGGCGCTTTCTTCATCGTTGTCTTCCTCGGCTTTGCGGTTTGCGCGTTCTTCTTCGTTGCTTTCTTGATTTTCGCTCTTGCCGATGTCGCTTGCGGAAAGGGACACATCGATTTCTTTAACGAATTTAATGTCTGTGCCCAAATCGTTGTAAAGCTTTGCGGCAAGCTTATCAAAGCCGCCGGAATATTCATCGGCAATCGCCTCGGGCAAGTCTGTGCCGTCAAGCACAAAAACGGTGATTCCTGCGTCTGCCGCCTCGGCGATGATGTCTTTAATATATTTATATGCGGTTTGCGAATCGGGATTTAAATAGGTGTTTCCTTTGCTGTCCGTGTAAGGGATTCCGTTTGAATCAAGTATCGCGGCGGATCTGTCCTTTTGCGGCACAAGATTATCCATATAGCAGTAAACTCTGCCCACGGCAAGCAAATCCTGCTCCTTCAGCTTGGAAACGGAGCCTTTTAAATCCGTTGCCGGAAATGCAACGGAGCCGTAGGTGTCAACCGTTGCAAGTGCGTTTTTGAAGCCCACGGAGCCGTCGTCGCGCTTAATGTCTATCATAACGGCATTATAGCCGCCGTCCGTCAATTTGGAAATAACGGAATCCAGCATAACGGAGCCGTCCATCGAAATGCTTTCTTCATAGGAGGCTTTCAGGCTCAGCTGCATTTCGTTTATGCTGCCCTCGGCAGGCTGATTTTGCAAATCCGAATACCTCACCGGCATGCCGTGGCGCTGCATGTAAACATCCATTCCGGTATAGCCGATTCCGATTATAAGCAGGCAAAGCAGGGCAATTCCGAATTTTTTTGAAAGCCCCTTAGCCTTTTCTTTTGTGCGCCTTTTCTTTTTTGTTTTCGGGCGCATGTAATCGAATTTGTCGGTGTAAATGCCCTCGTCGGAAATATATTTATCCGCAAAATCAACCGGATATCCTTTTTCCTCTTCGGTCCATTTTTCGCCGCGCTTTATATTTTTGTAAAAGCGCTTTTTCTTCATTTGTTATCCCACATTTCCTGCATTTTCTTTAAGAAGCTTTATTGTGGCCTCCGGGTTTTCGCTCTTGAAAACGGCACTGCCCGCCACAAACACATTCGCCCCCGCCTTTGCGCAGGTTTTGATTGTTTCGGCGTTTACGCCGCCGTCAACCTGAATATCTATATCGGGGCATTTTGCGCGCAGCTTTTCAATTTTCGGCATCATATCCGCCATAAAGCTTTGGCCGCCGAAGCCGGGTTCAACCGTCATCACAAGCACCATGGAAAGTTTGTTTAAATAGGGGTAAACGGCCTCGATTTCGGTGCCGGGCTTAACCGCCAGCGCCGCCTTGCAGCCGCATTCGATTATTTTATCAATCGTTTTTTGCACATCGCTTTCGCTTTCTATGTGGAAAGTGATGATGTCCGCGCCGGCATCTGCAAAATCGGCAATGTATTTAAGCGGCTCGGAAATCATAAGGTGCACATCAAAAGGCACATCGCAAACGGCTTTCATCGCCTTTATAACCGGCGCGCCTATTGTGATATTGGGCACGAAATGCCCGTCCATAACATCAAGGTGAATAAGCTCGGCGCTTTCGCATTTCTTTAATTCGCTTTCAAGATTTGCAAAATCGCTTGCAAGCATGCTGGGTGAAATTTTTATGCTCATAACGAACCTCCGCCGGCGCAGCAGCGCCTTTTTCCTTCTAAAGTATTATACATTTGCACGCTGTAACACACTGCAAAGAACGAAGTAATGTTTTTGATATATAGAGTCCTAATCATTCTATTCGTTTTCCTCTTGGGAGGCTTGGGCGTGCAAGCGCAGGAGATTGTCGCTCCTGCCGATAGCTTGGCGCAGACTGATTCTCTCTTGGTGGCTCCTACGGATAGTACAACGTTAGCGGGAGATTCGATTCCAGAAAAGCAGACCGGGTTAGATGCTCCGGTCAGTTATCAAGCGACCGATTCTATCGTGATGACGGCTGGCAACTGGGCATATCTTTACGGGGAAGGCGATGTCAAATACCAGAATATCGAGCTGCAGTCCGAATTGATTGAGATGAATATGGATAGTAGCATCGTGTTCGCTAAGTTTGGACTCGACTCTATCGGGCAGGAGTTTGGCTATCCGTTGTTTAAGGAGGGCGATCAGCAGTATGAGTCGAAGACGATGCGGTATAATTTTGGTACCAAGAAAGGATATATCACGGACGTGATTACCCAGCAGGGCGAAGGGTATGTTACCGCCGGGCGAACGAAAAAGATGGAAGGGGATATCTTGAACATGGTGGGTGGTAAGTATACGACCTGCGACGAGCATGAGCATCCTCACTTTTACATCCAGATGACGAAAGCGAAGGTGCGCCCGAAAAAGAATATCGTAACGGGTCCGGTCTATCTGGTCTTGGAGGACGTGCCGTTGTATCCGATCGGGTTACCTTTCTGTTTCTTCCCGTTCTCGAGTACATATTCATCCGGTATTATTATGCCGACTTTCGGAGACGAGTCTACCAGAGGTTTCTTCTTGCGTGACGGTGGATATTATTTCGCCTTGAGCGATTATATGGACTTGGCTTTGTTGGGAGAGATTTATACCAAGGGATCTTGGGGATTGTCGGCCAAGTCGGCTTACCGCAAACGTTATAAATTCTCGGGCAGTTTTAATGCTTCTTATTTGGTGACGAAATTGGGAGATAAGGGCTTGCCAGACTATAATTTATCCAAGGACTTCAAGGTTAACTGGACGCATACGCAAGACCCTAAGGCGAATCCTTATCTGTCTTTCTCGGCGAGCGTAAACTTCTCGACCTCTTCGTATGACCGTAATAATCAGAACAGTTTATACCCGAATGCGAATGGATATGCCGATGTGAACCAGAATACGAAGAGTTCATCCATCAACGTAACGAAACGTTTCCCGAATAACCCGTTCACGATCTCCGGTACGATGAGTATAAACCAGACGACCCGTGATTCTTCTATCGCCGTGACCTTGCCTAGCATGACGGTTACGATGAGTCGTATCTTCCCTTTCAAGCGGAAACATCCGGTCGGGAAGGAGCGTTGGTACGAGAAGATCTCCATGAGTTATTCCGGTACGTTTAGTAATAGTATAACGACAAAAGAAAACTTATTATTCAAATCGAATTTGATCAAAGATTGGCAGAATGCTATGCAGCACTCGATTCCGGTAAGCGCTACATTCTCCGTGCTCAAGTACTTGAATATTTCTCCCTCTTTCAATTATAAGGAACGTTGGTACACCAGCAAGATCGAACAGGAATATGATACGCAGAAACAGGCTTTGGTAGCCCGCGACACTACGTATGGTTTTTATCGTATTTACGATTTTAACGCTTCTATCTCTGCGTCTACTACCTTGTATGGTTTTTATAAACCGTTGCCATTCTTGGGTAATAAGGTTGAGATGATCCGTCACCGCTTCGAGCCGTCTATTACGGTAAGCGCCCAGCCGGACTTCGCTTCTTCTCGTTTTGGTTTTTATGAGACTTATGTATATCAAGATGCGAATGGTGAGGATCGTGAATATACGTATTCTCCGTTCGCTCATAATATGTATGGCGTTCCGGGAACGGGAAAACAAGGAAATATCAGTTTTGACGTAAATAACAATATCGAGATGAAGGTGCGTTCGGATAAGGACTCTACTGGATTCAAGAAAATTAGTCTGATCGATAAGCTGTCGTTAGGCATGAGTTATAATATGGCGGCGGATTCATTTAAGTGGAGTGACTTGAGTGTCGGTTTACGTTTGAAATTATCCAAGAGTTATACGTTGAACTTGAATGGTCAGTTCGATACCTATACGTACGATGAGAATGGGCATCGTGTCGATATTCCCCGTTGGAAAGCAGGCAAGGGTATTGGCCGTTTGAGAGGGACTAGCACCAGTTTTTCTTATACATTTAATAATGATACGTTCAAGAAGTTGTTTGGAGGAGGTGATAGCTCATCGGATAAATCCGGGAATCAATCGGCTTCCACGGATCCGAATGCAGATCCGGATGGATTGAACCCGGATGGAGAAGGAGAGGGCGAGAATAAGGAAAGAGACCGGTGAGACAGATGCCGATGGCTATTTAATTTCCAAGATTCCTTGGAGCCTCTCGTTTAGTTATGGTTTGAGCTTGCGGTATGGTGATTTTAATCGTTCTAAACTGGAGTATGATTACGCCTTGACTCACTCTTTGAGCTTTAACGGAAATATCCAGCCGACAAAGAACTGGCGTTTTAACTTTAACGCTACTTATGATTTTGACGCTAAGAAGATTTCTTATATGACTTGTAACGTAACTCGTAACTTGCACTGTTGGCAAATGACGGCTAGTTTCGTTCCGGTCGGTCCTTATAAATCCTATACATTCAGTATCGCTGTAAGCTCTGCTTTATTGAAAGATTTGAAGTATGATAAGAGAAGTAATTATAGGGATGGACAGCAGTGGTATTAATAATTGAAAATTGAGAATTGAGAATTGAAAATTAAAGTTACACAATCCAATAATTCTCAATTCTCAATTTTTAATTCTCGCCCCATTTGATGGGGGTTTGCCCAGTTGCGATTAAATAATCATTGGCTTTGCTGAAATGCTTGTTTCCGAAGAATCCCCGGTAAGCGGAAAGTGGGGACGGATGAGCTGATTTAAGAACCAGATTACGGGATGAATCGATGAAAGCACCTTTCCTTTGTGCGTAGGAACCCCATAATATGTAAACGATATGGCTTCTTTCAGCCGCCAGACGATGAATAACAGCATCAGTAAAGGTCTCCCAACCTCTATTTTGATGGGAACCGGCTT
>OIXA01001458.1_pt1 | contig 29848 bp, 20 predicted proteins | sample 1587721 | NCBI WGS metagenome assembly OIXA01 (sample SAMEA3888900, study PRJEB22519) | human gut metagenome | biome: human gut; feature: human-associated habitat; material: faeces | place: Denmark | collected 2013
GGGGGAGGCCTCGCGGCCTCCCCCTTTTTTGCGTTGTATATACGTTGTACTTTGGGACCTAGCTCCCCCGTATGTGCTCTTACTGTTTGGCTGTATTTTGAGTCCATCTAGTGAATTTGAGCGATAATTACTCGCATTGGCGTTAGGGAGGGCTTGATGTTTACCGTATTTGTCTTGGGCAATATTGCTTCGGGTAAGTCAACTGCCTGCCGCTATTTCGAATCTCGTGGCGCTATGCTTATCGATCTGGATGAGCTTGCAAAATCGCTGTATGTGCCGGGCTCTGATATCGTCAATACACTCGCGGATGAATTCGGTTGGGACATTTTGGATGAGGAAGGCGGCATTCGCCGCGGCATCCTCGCTTCTCGAGCTTTCGCTTCTCCTGATTCGGTCGCACGGCTCAATGACATCGTGCATCCCATTCTGATTGAACAGCTTTCGCTTAGGATTCTCGATCCGGTTTGTTGTACGGTTTCATCTCCCCGTTATCCTTTTGCGGTGGTCGAGGTTTCTGCTCCGACTGGTTTTGAGGATGCATTTGGCTTGGCTGATGAAATTTTGGTCATCAGCGCCCCTTTGTCAGTTCGTCGCGAGCGCGCTATTCAACGTGGCATGGAGCCATCTGATTTTGATGCCCGTTCTGCTTGCCAGCCCGAAGAGTCTGCGCTGTGCAATCTCGCTACAACTGTGATTGACAATGCGGCAGACGATAACTCGCTCTTTGAACAACTGGACGCATGGCTTTCGCGCCATGGGTTCGGGGATGTAGCGGATAAGGAGGAGGCCGATGCCTAAGACACGTTTCCTTACGTGGTATCGCCTTATACCGCTGGCTGCCGTTTTTGCCTTCGGCCTTATCTCATTCGTTTACTCATATGCTCCTGCCGCTTTCTTTAAGCCGCTGTATCCGATTGACTACGAGGCGTATGTAAAGCAATCCAGTATTTCGCATAATCTGGATCCGTATCTGGTGTGCGCTGTCATTAAGTCTGAATCGAATTGGGATCCCGAGGCCGAGTCGAATCAGGGTGCTCAGGGATTGATGCAGCTGATGCCCGAGACTGCCCAGGATATGATCGCCAAGGGCCTTGTCGACGGTGGCGAGTATTCGGCCGACAACCTTAACGATCCGGCTACGAATATCGAGTTTGGCTGTGCGTATCTTTCGTATCTTCTAGCGTATTTTAACGGGTCGACTGACAGTGCCATTGCCGCCTATAACGCCGGCATGGGCAATGTCGACGGATGGGCGCAGCAGAGTACGTCGCTTCATAATGCAATCACCTTTCCCGAGACGCAGGCGTATCTGATTCGTGTCAATAATGCCTGGGTTCGCTACAAAACCCTCTATCCCGATCGGTTCGTATAGGACTATGCCTGCCGCCTGCGTATACTGCAGATATATGAGTTAGGAGTATCCATGGCGGAATTTGAAGTAGAACGCGTTGGTGGTGAACTTAAGCGCTTTGGCGTTGAAGGCTCTGACGTGCCGTTTAAGGTCGTGTCTCCCTATGACCCTGCAGGCTCTCAGCCTAAAGCCATTGAGTCGCTTGTGCAGGGTGTGAGGGACGGAGACCGCTATCAGGTTTTGCTGGGCGTGACTGGTTCGGGCAAGACCTTCACGATGGCAAAGACTATTGAGGCCCTGGGAAAGCCGACGCTGGTCATGGCTCCGAATAAAACGCTCGCCGCTCAGCTTGCGAGCGAGCTCAAAGAGTTCTTTCCCAACAACGCTGTGGTCTACTTCGTCTCGTACTACGACTACTATCAGCCCGAGGCGTATGTGCCGCAAAGCGATACATATATCGAGAAAGACTCCTCGATTAACGAAGAGGTTGAGATGCTGCGACATCAGGCGACCGCATCGCTGCTCTCTCGACGCGATGTGATCGTTGTCGCATCGGTCTCGTGTATCTATGGCATTGGCTCTCCTGAGGACTATGCAGGTCTGGCTCCAAACGTCGACAAGAAGGTGCCGCTCGAGCGCGATGACTTTATCCATGCACTTATCGACATTCAATATGATCGCAATGACTATGACCTGGCACGCGGCACGTTCCGCGTGCGCGGCGATGTTGTCGACGTGTATCCGCCTTATGCCGAGCATCCGTTGCGGTTTGAGTTCTTTGGCGACGAGGTCGAGCTGATTGCCGAGATCGATGAGGTCACCGGTGAGATGCTTCGTGAGTACGAGGCCATCCCCGTATGGCCGGCATCGCACTACGTGACCGAGAAGCCGAAGGTCAAGGCGGCTCTGAAATCGATCAGCGAAGAGTGCGAGAAGCGCGTGGCGGAGCTCAAGGCGACCGACAAGTTGCTCGAGGCGCAGCGTCTGCAGCAGCGCACCGATTATGATCTTGAGATGCTCGAGACGATGGGCTTTTGCAACGGCATCGAGAACTACTCGCGTCATCTGGACGGTCGCAAGCCGGGTGAGCCGCCGTTTACCCTAATCGATTACTTTCCCAAGGATATGCTCTGCATCATCGATGAGAGCCATGTGACGGTGCCGCAGATTCGCGGCATGCACGAAGGTGACCGCTCGCGTAAGGTGACGCTGGTGGAACACGGTTTTCGCCTGCCCTCGGCGCTCGATAACCGCCCGCTTCGTTTCGATGAGTTTGAGGCAAGGATACCCCAGTTTATCTATGTTTCGGCCACGCCGGGCGACTACGAGCTGCGGGTGAGCCAAAACGATGTGGAGCAGATTATTCGTCCGACTGGCCTGCTCGACCCCAAGATTGACGTGCGTCCAGTTCGCGGCCAGATTGACGATCTTGAGGACGAGATTCGCGAGCGCGTTGCCCGCAAGGAGCGCGTGCTGGTGACCACGTTGACCAAGCGCATGGCCGAGGACCTGACCGACCATCTGCTCGACGCAGGCATTAAGGTCAATTACATGCACTCTGATACGGCGACAATGGACCGTGTCGAGATCCTGCGAACGCTGCGCGAGGGCAAGATCGATGTTCTCGTTGGCATCAACCTGCTTCGCGAGGGCTTGGATCTCCCCGAGGTCTCACTGGTGGCAATTCTCGATGCCGATAAGGAAGGCTTTTTGCGCAACCGCCGTTCGCTGATTCAGACGATTGGCCGTGCGGCCCGTAACGCCGATGGTGAAGTCATCATGTATGCAGACGTTGTGACCGATTCGATGAAAGAGGCCATCGAGGAGACGCAGCGCCGTCGCGAGATTCAGATGGCATATAACGAAGAACATGGCGTTGTGCCCAAGACGGTGCGCAAGGCCATCAACGACATCTCAAGTTTTATTGCCGAGGCCGAAAAAACTGTGGGCTCCAAGGGACGCTCGAAGGGCGACTCTCTTGGCCATGGCGCATTCTATACGCCCGATGAGTCGGGCGAGGGCGGTGTGCCGGAAACGGTGGCGCCCGAGCAGACACTTGCGGAGCAGTTGGAAGAACTGCCGCATGACGAGCTTGTGCGGATCGTCGAAACCATGGAAGAGGATATGCGTAACGCTTCTGCCGCTATGGACTTTGAGGAGGCGGCGCGCCTGCGCGATGCCGTCGTTCAGATTCGGGCGATGCTCGAGGGTGCGTCTGAGGACGAGACGATCGAGCGCTTACGCTCGCAGGCCCGCAAGGGTTCCACGTTCGCATCGGGCAGAAAACGCCAGGGTGCACGGTTTAAGAAATAGCGAACAGGCCCCGAGTTCCCTGTGGAGCTCGGGGCCTGTGTCTTTTGCGCACTGGAATTCGTGCGTTAGAGGTCCGCGATCAGGGCTTCGGCACAACGGATGCCGTCGGTGGCTGCGCTCATGATGCCGCCGGCATATCCAGCTCCCTCACCACAAGGGTAGAGGCCCGGGGTCGACACGGCATGGCACGTTCGGTCTCGGGTGACAGTGACCGGTGAGCTCGAACGAGTCTCCACGCCGGTAAGAACGGCATCGGGACGGTCGTAGCCTCGTAGCTTTTTTCCGAGTAGGGGAAGTCCCAGGCGGAGCGACTCGACGATATGCTGCGGCAGGGCTTCGTCAATTGTCGTCCAGGTCACACCGAGCGGATAGGTGGGCTTTACCTTTCCGGGCGCCTTGCTGGCGCGTCCTGCGAGGAAATCTCCGACGAGTTGTGCCGGTGCGTTCCAGTTGGAACCGCCCAGGCGATAGGCGGCCGCCTCGCAGGCGCGCTGGAGCTCGATGCCGGCGAGCGGGTCATCGTTGGGAAGGTCCTCAGGCGTGACGTTAACGAGCAGGGCGGCGTTTGCGTTGCGTCCGTCGCGGGCATTGAGGCTGGCGCCGTTGACGCACAGGTGGCCCTGCTCGGAAGAGGCGGCGACAACCTGCCCGCCGGGGCACATGCAAAACGAGAACACGCTGCGGCCGTTGGGAAGATGGGCGACGAGCTTGTAGGGGGCTGCTCCGAGGGCAGGATGTCCCGCCAAGGCTCCATATTGGGCTCGGTCGATGTCGCGCTGCGGATGCTCGATGCGAACGCCCATGGCAAAGGTCTTTTGTGCGAGGGCCACGTTGTGGTCCTTAAGGAGCTCAAAAATATCGCGAGCAGAATGCCCACAGGCGAGGATGAGGTGCTTTGTTTCGATTGGCTCGTAAGCGGCGTCTTGGGACGATTGGACATCGATACCGGTGATGGCGCCAGACGCGTCGGTGCGAATGTCGACGAGCTTCGTTCGATAACGGACGACACCTCCGAGCTGCTCGGTGCGCTGGGATATAGCGGTGACAACCTTGGGAAGGATGTCGGAGCCAATGTGCGGCTTGGCATCCCACAGAATATCGCGGGGCGCGCCCGCCTCGACGAAGGTTTCGAGGATAAGGCGATGGGCGGGATTTTTGGTTCCCGTATTGAGCTTGCCGTCCGAGAAGGTCCCCGCGCCGCCCAGGCCAAACTGGATATTGCTCTCGGGGTCGAGAATGCGCTCCTTTAGAAAGAGATCGATCGCATGCGAGCGGCGAAATGCTGGGTCGCCGCGCTCGATGAGCAAGGGCTTAAGACCCGCTTCGGCAAGGGTGAGTGCAGCGAAAAGGCCAGCGCATCCGGCGCCGACAACGACAGGGCATTCTTGAGGTGCGTCGGAGACGGGGGAGGGGAATGAGGGCCCATCGTCCTCTATCGCGCGTACGCGCGAGCGGTCACGCTCGGCGACGCTGTCGACCGCTTCTCGCTCGAGGTGGGGACTAGTCAGCTCAACACGAAAGCTCAGGATAAAATGGACGTCTCGTTTTTTGCGAGCGTCGATTGACTTGCGGTGGAGCTCGATGGACTTGATCTCGGAGTCCTTGCAACGTAGGACGCGCTTGGCGACTCGCTTGCCAACAATGAGGCAGGCATTTTCATCGCCGGCTTCATCGAGCGACGCGTTGACTTGGGTGATTTCGATCATCGAGGTCTCCTTAGAGGCAAGAAAGAGGCCGTCCGGTATCCCAGACGGCCCGAATGCGTTTTTGATTATAGACTGCGCGGCTACAGGCTGCTTGCGGCGCGAATGCCCGAGAGCCAGGCCCACGCAAGGTTAAAGCCTCCGCAATCGGCGTCGATGTCGAGCGCTTCGCCGCAGATGTAAAGCGGGGCGTCGACAGCGCTGCGCGCGCGTAGACTGGGTATTGAGATGCTCTCGACAGATACGCCACCACGCGTGACCTGCGCCGAGCGCTCCTCGGCTGTTCCCTCGACGAGCAGCTTAAAGTGTTTGAGGATTGAGACCAGATGGATGACATCGTTGGAGCCTGGATGGCACTGCTCGAACGTCGTGCAGACGACGCGGGAGAGTTGCGGGGCGAGCATGCCGTCGAGCCAACGGGGATCGCGGGGCGAAAAGCCGCCGAGCAGCTCAACGCGCCGGTTGAGCATATCGAGCAGCTCGTCTTTGGAGAGGTCGGGGAAAACGTCGAGCAGGATCGTATCGCCGCGCTGGATACGACGGGAGAGGTTGAAGACAGCGACGCCCGAGATGCCGAAGGCTCGAAACAGTACTTCACCGTCTTCGTGCCAGAGCTCACTATGGTTACGGGTGAGCGTCAAGCGGGCGCGGACGCGCAGACCATCCAACGTCTTGAGTGCCGCCCGATCGCCAACGACCGTTGCCGATACGGGGCAGAGGATGGGGCGCAGCGAGGTGAGGGGGAGGCCAAACGTATCGGCGATACCGGTGGGGTTGCCGCCCGTGGCGATAATTACGGCATGTGCCTGCAGGGCTTCGTTCTTGCGAGGGACATCGGCGAGTGCCTTCCGAAGCGAGCGGAGCTCCGATTTTCGGTCGTCGTGCTTTTTTGCCTTTAGCGCCCGCGCTGGACGGTTTATTTGGAGTGCCCAGCCTTCGGGATCTTTGCGCGCCGTGGCAATATTGGCTCCGCAGATTAAGGTGATACCTAGGCGGTCGCAAACGTTGAGAAGCGCGTCGCGCACCGATTCGGCGCGAAGGGAGCGCGGGTACAGCCGGCCTTCCTCGGAGGTTGTCATGATGCCCAGCGAGGAGAAGAAACCCATAAGCTCTTGTTCGGGCTGGGTCCTCATGACAGATTCGACGAATGCGGGGTGGTTATACCGCTGAGGATCAATCGATTCGTTGGAGAGGTTGCAACGGCCGTTACCGGTCGCAAGGAGCTTAAGGCCGCAGGCGACATCGCACTCAACGATGCAGACGCTTTTGCAAGCACGTGCGGCCGTAATGGCGGCGGCGAGGCCTGAAGCCCCGCCGCCGATTACCAGGACGTCATAGAAGGCGCTCGTGTTCACTTAGGCCTCGTCGGTCTCGTGCGGGGTAATGGCCTCGACGGCTGAGACTGCCTTGGGCAACATGCCATCGGGCAGCGCGGTCTCGACCTCGCCCTTATCGCAGGCCTCGGCGAGTGACGGATTGATGGGAAGCGTGCCCAAGATGTCGAGGTTATAGCGTTCTGCGACCTCGGGGAGCTTGCTCTTGCCAAAGACCTCGATCTTCTTGCCGCAGTCGGGGCACTGGAGATAGCTCATGTTTTCGACGATGCCCAGAATGGGGACGTTCATCTTCTCGGCCATGTTGACCGCCTTGGCGACGATCATCGAGACCAGATCCTGCGGGCTCGTGACGATGACGATGCCGTCGACGGGCAGTGACTGGAAGACGGTGAGAGCGACGTCGCCTGTTCCCGGAGGCATGTCGACCAGCAGGTAGTCGATGGGGCCCCATGAGGTCTCGCTCCAGAACTGCCTAATGGCGCCTGCGATGACCGGACCGCGCCAAAGGACGGGGTCGGTCTCGTTTTGGAGCAGAAGGTTGGAGCTCATGACCTTGACGCCGTGCTCGGAGATTTCAGGCAGCATGAGGTTGCCAAGGGCATGGACGTGGCGTCCGCTCATACCGAACATCTTGGGGATAGAGGGACCGGTGATGTCGGCATCGAGGACGCCGACCTTGTGGCCGTGACGGGCAAGCTCGGTGGCGATGGCACCGGTGACAAACGACTTTCCGACACCGCCCTTGCCGGAAAGCACGGCGATGACGCGTTTGACCTCGGACAGCGTATTCTCCTCAAATTGCGACGGCGACGTTTGTCCGCCGGCGGCCTGTGCGTGCTCGCAACCCATGTATGACTCCTTTGTATATGTTGGGGCCGGGGCCCCGTGATGTGACACGAGCGTCATTGTACCCTCGTTTGCGAGCGGGAGTCATTTACGATGCATTTGGGCCGAGCGTGCTTGCAATACGATGGGTCCAAGCGAATGGGCGGGCTTACTGAACTTTGCTGGCGAACTCGAGGTATTGCATGCGCTGCAGCTTGTCGATCGTCGAGGCGTATGGGCTGTCTTCAGATTCCAAGTCGTAGCGCAGCCCGTCGGCACCAAGGTAGCCGGCGACATTGATGGTGGGCACATCTGACCTTGTTGCAAGCAGGGCCTTTTGATAGTCGGTGAGCGGGGCGCCGATCTTATTAAGGGTAATGGCTGCAACCTCGTTTGCCCCGACGGTGTCGTAGACGTTGAGCTCGGTATTGCCGGCGATTTCATAGTTAGCCCAGACAAAATATGTCGACTGATAGATACGGAAAGCGTGGCTTGCCGTATCTTCCTGAGGGTACAGCTCGTCGTTGAGAGTCGTTGCGGCGCTCGGCTGATGGTCGCCAAAAAAGACAAGGACAACCGGTCTGCCGATATTGCGGAGCTCGTTGATAAAGTACTCGAGGTCCCGGTCGGATGCGTTGATGCAGGTGAGATAGGTGTTGAGCGCGCTATTGGCGCCCTCGCTGGCTCCCTCGACCCAATAGTTTGTCAGCTCCTCGGCGGGAACGGTGCCATAGTCGTAGCCGCCGTGATTTTGCATCGTGACGTCAAAGATGAACTGCGGGGCTTCGTCGGTTCTAAGCAGGTCGAGTATCTTGTCGTAGGTGGCGTAGTCGCATACGCCGGCATGGTAACAGGGCGCACCTTCGAAATTGCCGATTGAAAGAAAGTCTCCAAAGCCCAGCTGCTGATAGATTTTATCTCGATGGTAGTTGACGGGGTTTTGCGGGTGCATAGCGGTAGCGGTATACCCAAGCTCCTTAAGGTCCTTTGCCAGGCTGTTGACGCCATTCATCTGATATAGCTGATAGGGGATTTTGCCTAATCCGACAAAGGCCGTTGTCGCTCCGGTCAAAAATTCGAATTCGGAGTTCGCCGTTCCGCCACCGGCGACCGAAGCGAGCATGGTGCCGCGAACAAGTGTGTCGGGAAGCGAGTTGTAGAATGCGGGGCCGGTGTACCCGGCCGCCTGGAGCTGCTCAAAGCACGAAAGGTCGCTAAAACTCTCATTCATGACGGCAATGACCGTCGGTTTGATCTCATTGAACTGGGCGACAGCGGTGCTGCGTTGCCCGCTCGAGCCATACGTGCTGTCGTAGGTGGCGGCGAGCTTCTGCTCGATGCTCTGCGCCTCATCGGGCGTATAGTCTTCGGGCTTCTCAATGGGCAACTCGTTGACCATTTCGGTGAACGAAGTGATAAAACCCTGAGACGCATACGTGGTGATGGGCTGCCAACGGTCAAATCCAAAATTCAGCGCCTGCTCCAAGTCGATGCTGGAAAAGCCCGAGAGCCCCATAACGGTCACTAGCAGAAAAGCGCAGAGGTTAGCGGCGATTGCGGGGAAGACATGGGTGGGCGTACGGAGCTTTCTCGGTCGGATAAGCGAAAGAAGCCCTAGGGAAATCTCCAGCAGGGCTAGAGAGGTTACGATTCCGGCGGTAAAGGTAAACTCGTATCCCTCGCTCACTTCCATTGCGGTGCCAAGGGCCAAGATATCGCTTGGCAGGATGGCCTCGCCTTTAAACGTTATGACGAAGTGCTCGGCAATGCCAAGGATGCAACAGACGACGGGCACGAGGGCCATGACGCCTCCATGACGCTGTCCCAGCAAATAAAGGGAGAGCAGAACCGTCGCGAGCAGCCCGACGGAAAACCCGAATGAGTTGGCGGGAATGCGATAGAACGTTTCGTTACAGGCAATTTCGAGTGAAACGAACGAGAGCGCTGAAACAGCGGCGATGACAAGGATGTCACGGCAAATACAGGCAACCGTTCCCGTCGCAAGATCGGTTTGGTCGATAAGTCCCGAAACCAAGGGCTCGACAAGAAGTATGACGGCGGTAGCACCGAGCGCCGAATAAGAAAGGACCCATAGGGAATTGTCCTCATTTACGAGCAATTGATTCGTAATCCATGCAGCTACCATGCCGAGCGGGATGAGGAGCGTCGCGCACCAAAAGACGCGGGCAATGGGCGGCTTTTCATTGTGTTTGATTGAAAAATATACACGCACCACGACGATGGCCACGATAAGGACGGCGATGAATATGGGCAGATTGGCCATGTCGCTCGAAGTGATTTCAAGGGGGATATCTTCGGTCATGGACGTTCCTCTGTTACGGCAAATTAAGTTCAGTATTAGATTACTGTAACCTTTCCACGGCATTTCGAGAAACAAAGCGCCCGATACGCAAAGCTAAAGGTCTGCGAATCTTGTATTACGAACATCTGTGCGCGTCGAGTGCGCTAAACTCATCGACAGTATGATTCGATGCAATAGGAGGCAAGGAGCTTCCATGTCTGATTCTTCTATCGTTATTCGCGGCGCTCGTGAGCACAACCTCCGTGATATCGATGTTTCCATTCCGCGTGACCAACTCGTGGTCATTACCGGTCTTTCTGGCTCGGGCAAGAGTTCGCTGGCATTTGACACTATCTATGCCGAGGGCCAGCGTCGATACGTCGAGAGTCTTTCGAGCTATGCGCGCCAGTTCTTGGGCCAGATGGACAAACCCGACTTGGATTCAATCGACGGCCTTTCGCCGGCGGTGTCGATCGACCAAAAGACGACGTCTAAAAACCCTCGCTCGACGGTTGGCACCGTAACCGAGATTTATGACTATCTGCGCCTGCTGTTCGCCCGTGTGGGCACCCCGCACTGTCCCGAATGCGGCCGCGTCATTGAGCGCCAGACGACCGACCAGGTTGCCGACAAGGTCTTGGCGGCGGGGGAGGGCCGCCGCGCGTTTGTGCTGGCACCGGTGGTGCGCGGGCGAAAAGGCGAGTACACCAAACTGTTTGAGGACCTTCGCGCCGAGGGCTTTAGCCGCGTGCGTGTCGACGGTGAAGTGCGCTCGCTCGACGATCCGATCGATCTGGACAAGAAGTTCAAGCACGATATCGAGGTCGTGGTCGATCGCATCGTGATCCGTGAGAACTCTCTTGGCCGTATCGCCGAGTCTGTTGAGCAGGCGACCGCGCTGGCTCACGGCAATGTAAACGTGTACATGCTGCCCGATCGTGATGCTCCCGAGGGGACCGAGGGCGAGCTTCTGGAGTATTCGTTGGCCTTGGCGTGCCCGGAGCATGGACACTCCATCGATGACCTGCAGCCGCGTGATTTCTCGTTCAACGCGCCCTATGGCGCGTGCCCCGAGTGCGATGGCCTGGGCTTTAAGAAGACGGTCGATGCCGAGGCCCTAATCGAAGACCCCTCGAAGTCGATCGCCGACGGGGTCTTTGGCAGCCTGTTTGGCAACTCTAACTACTATCCGCAGATTTTCGCTGCGGTCTGTAAACACTTCAAGGTGAGCGTCGATACGCCGTGGGAGGACTTGCCCCCTCGGGTGCGTCGTGCATTCTTGGATGGCCTGGGCGATACGAAGATCTCGGTCGACTACCAAAAGCTCGACGGACGTCGCAGCCAGTGGGATACCAAGTTTTCGGGCGTTCGCAACATCCTGTACGAACGCTATACCGAGACGACGAACGAGAACACCAAGGCGCGCCTGGAGAAGTACATTCGCGAGGAGCCGTGCTCGACCTGCCACGGCGCTCGTTTGCGCCCTGAGATGCTCGCCGTCACCGTGGGCGGCAAGTCCATTTACGAAGTTTGTTGCCTGTCGTGCCGTGAATCGCTCGAGTTTTTTGAGGGCCTGGAACTCACCGAGCGCCAACAGTTTATCGGCGGCCGTATCGTCAAGGAAATTCTGGAGCGCCTGCGTTTTCTGGTCGATGTTGGACTCGACTATCTGACACTCGATCGCGCCTCGGCGACGCTTTCCGGTGGCGAGGCACAGCGTATTCGCTTGGCAACGCAGATCGGCGCGGGTCTCATGGGCGTGCTCTATATTCTGGACGAGCCCTCGATCGGTCTTCATCAGCGTGACAACGAGCGCCTGATCAAGACGCTCGAGCGCCTGCGCGATATCGGCAATACCGTTATCGTTGTCGAACACGACGAGGATACAATCCGTGCCGCCGACTACGTGATCGACATGGGGCCCGGCGCCGGTGTCAACGGCGGACACGTAGTCGCGGCGGGAACGCCTGCTGATATCATGGCGTGTCCTGAGTCGATGACGGGCGCTTATCTGACCGGCAAACGAATGATTCGGGTGCCTGATGAACGGCGCAAGCCCGGTCGCGGCTGCCTTAAAATTACGGGCGCTCGAGCCAACAACCTCAAAAACGTTACCGCCAAGATCGAGTTTGGTACGCTTACGGTTGTTACCGGCGTGTCGGGATCGGGCAAGAGCTCCCTGGTTACCGACACCATTGCGCCTGCCCTTACGAATGCTATTCACCGTTCGACGCGCCCTGTGGGTCCGTATAAAAAAATCGAGGGCATCGAGTGTATCGATAAGGTTATCGATATCGACCAGTCGCCGATTGGCCGCACGCCGCGTTCCAACCCTGCTACCTATATCGGCCTGTGGGATGATCTTCGCGCGCTGTTTGCGAGTACGCCGGAGTCGAAGGCGCGCGGCTACTCGCCGGGTCGTTTCTCCTTTAATGTGAGTGGCGGGCGCTGCGAGGCGTGCAAGGGCGACGGGCAGATCAAGATCGAGATGCACTTCCTTCCCGATATCTACGTTCCCTGCGAAGTTTGCGGCGGTAAACGCTACAACCGCGAGACACTCGAGGTCACCTACCGTGGCAAGACCATCTCGGACGTGCTCGACATGAGCGTCACCGAGGCGCTGGCCTTCTTTGGGAATATCCCGCAGATTAAGCGCAAGCTCCAGACGCTGTACGATGTAGGCTTAGGCTACGTGAGCCTGGGCCAGCCCGCCACGACGCTCTCGGGCGGCGAGGCGCAGCGTGTGAAGCTCGCCAAGGAGCTTCATCGACGCCAGACGGGCAAGACGTTCTATATTTTGGACGAGCCGACGACCGGTCTTCATTTTGAGGACGTCCGCCAGCTGCTCGATGTGCTGCAGCGCTTGGTCGATGCGGGCAACACGGTGCTGGTGATTGAGCACAACCTTGATGTCATCAAGGTTGCCGACCGCCTGATCGATATGGGTCCCGAGGGCGGTAACGGCGGCGGAACCGTCGTGGTTTCGGGCACACCGGAGCAGGTTGCGGACTGTCCGCAGAGTTATACGGGCAAGTTTTTGGCGCCGTTGCTCAGGCGTGACCGGGAGCGTCAGGCTCAACTTGATGCTCAATAAATAGGCGATTCAGTTTATGGGCGCCATCGACTCCTTGTGATTCGATGGCGCTTGCTGTGCCGAAGTGACGTATGCAGCCGAATTGGACATATACTTAATCCTTGCGTCCGAATGCGAGAGAAAGGATATGTCATGGCAAAGGCTGTAAAGACGCCAAAAACCAATGCGATGCGCGAGCTGGAAAGTGCCGGCATTTCCTATGTTCTACATACGTACGAAGACGATGGTGATGAGTCGGTGGGCCTGGGGGTCGCGATTTCGGAGCAGCTTGGCGAGGAGCCCGGTCAAGGATTTAAGACTTTGGTCTGCGTGACGCCGTCCAACGACTATGTCGTGTGCTGCATCCCTGTTGCCGACGAGCTCGATCTAAAGTCCGCCGCGCGTGCCGCGGGGGAGAAGTCCTTGGCCATGATGCATGTGAAGGATTTGCTTGCGGCGACTGGCTACGTTCGCGGCGGCTGCAGCCCGGTCGGTATGAAAAAACGCTACCGGACGCTCATTGACGAGACATGCGTCCTTTGGGATACCATTTTTATTTCGGGAGGCAAGCGTGGTTATCAGCTCGAGCTTGCACCCGATGATTTAATTGCATTTTGCGGGGCGACGGTTGCCGCGATTACGAGAGAGGACTGAGCGATGCTGCAGGAAGAATTGAAGTGCGGAGCTCATTTTGCAAAAGAATCTGCGCCTCAGACACCCTCATCCGAAGTTTCTTCGTCGCGAGATGACACTGACGACATGGGCTCGTCGGACTACTCCACGGTTGGTCGTTCCGCCGGGCTTATGACCATTCTGACTATCGTGTCTCGCGTCACCGGTTTTATCCGCACGTGGGCAATGGCGGCCGCTATCGGCATGTCGCTACTCTCGTCCTCCTATCAGGTCGCCAACAACCTGCCCAATATGCTCTACGAACTCGTGATGGGTGGCATGCTCGTGACGGCGTTTTTGCCCGTGTACATGGGCGTGAGGCGTGAGCAGGGTCGCGAGGCCTCGAACGAGTACGTGGGCAACCTGCTTGGCATTCTGCTTTTGGTGCTGGGTGGCATTTCGTTGCTGGGGACCGTGTTCGCCCCGGGCTTTATCTGGACGCAATCGTTCCTTTCGGGTGACGGCGGCAGCATGGATACCGCTGCGTTCATGTTCCGTTTCTTTGCCATCCAGATTCTCTTTTATGGTTTGGGCTCGGTGTTCTCGGGCGTTCTCAACGCACACCGCGACTACTTCTGGTCGACGTTTGCCCCGGTCCTCAACAATGTGATCGTCATTGCGAGCTTTATGGGTTTTGCGCCCGTGTCCGCACAGTTTGGCGAACGTGCCGGCATCATCTTGATTGCGGCCGGTACGACCCTCGGTGTCTTTGTTCAGATGGCATGTCAGATTCCCGCGCTTGGCAAGCACGGCGTGCGTCCCCATATCCATATCGACTTTAAGGACCCCGCGCTGCGCCAGACGATTGCGCTCGGTATCCCGACGCTGCTCGCCACGGTGTGCATGTTTGTCTCGACTTCTATCACCAACGCTGCCGCGCTGGTGGTCCAGCCCGAGACGGGTCCTTCCGTCATCGCCTATGCGCGCCTGTGGTACACGCTGCCCTACGCGCTGATTGCCGCCTCGCTTTCGACGGCGCTCTATACCGAGCTCTCTCATGACGCACAGGAGAAGGATTACGACAGCGTTCGCACGGGCATTTCGCGTGGCGTCGCCCAGATGCTGTTCTTCCTGATTCCGTTCGCACTGTACCTGATTGTCTTCGCACGTCCGCTCAACATGATTTACTGTGCCGGCAAGTTCGATGAATCCGGCGTGGCGCTGGTGTCCGAGTACCTTGTCTACCTGGCGCTCTCGCTGCCGCTCTACGGCGTGGTCGTGTTGATGCAGAAGAGCTTCTCTGCCTTGCTCGACATGAAGCCCTATAGCCGCTATTGCCTGTATTCCGCCATCGGCCAGGCTGGCTCGGTTCTGCTGTTTGGCGTTGTGCTGGGCTTCGGTATGCCGGCAATCGCGCTTTCGTATGTTGTCGACTACGTGATCTTGGTCGGCTGTTCGCTGTGGTGGCTGCGTCGTCGCCTGCGTGGCCTTCAGGTCAAATCTATCCTGCATGGCGGTTTCTTTGGCCTTTTGCTCGGCGGCCTAGGGGCTGCCGCAGGCGCCGGCGTCATGTGGGCGCTTGAACACTTTGTCGGGGTACTTGGCGGCTCGATTCTGATTACTCTTGGCTATGTTTGCGTTGCGGGTGTCGTCTCGCTTGCTGTTACCTTTGGCCTTGCCGTCGTTCTTAAGATGCCCGAGGTCTCGGCGCTGCTTCGTCGCAAGTAGGTGCGTGTGGCCGGTCACGACAACATTCCAACACTCGCCGAGCAGGTTTCGCGCGTTCCCACGCAGCCCGGATGTTACCTTTGGAAAGATGCCAAGGGCGATGTCATCTACGTTGGCAAGGCGAAAAACCTGCGTTCCCGTATGCGCCAGTACGTGACGCTGCAGGATGAGCGCCAAAAAATACCGCTCATGATGCAATTGGTTGCGAGCTTTGACTACATCGTTGTCGAAACCGAGCATGAGGCGCTTGTACTCGAGCGCAACCTGATCGGCCAGTACCATCCGTACTTTAACGTCGACCTCAAGGATGACAAGAGCTACCCCTTTATCGCCATTACAAAGGGCGACCTGTATCCCGCTATCAAATACACGCGCGAGCGTCATAAGCCGGGAACGCGTTATTTTGGTCCCTATACCGATAGCCGCGCGGCGCGTGAGACCATTGACACGCTGCGCAAGGTGATCCCGATCTGCTCGGCTTCTTGTGCGGAGTGGCGTCGTTGTCGTCGTATCGTCGAGTCCCACAAGGGCGAGGAAGACATCGTCAATATGATTTGCGCGCAAAACGGGCGTCCCTGCTTCGACTACCATGTCGGGCGCGGCCCAGGTGCGTGTGTCGGCGCGATTTCTCCTACGGACTATGCCAAGAACGTCAAGCGTGTCGAGCGCTTTTTGTCGGGCCATCGCAAGGATGTCGTCGATGAGCTGACCTCCGAGATGACGGATGCCGCCGAGGCGCTCGACTTTGAGCGCGCGGCACGCGTCAAACGTCGTTTGGAGGTCATCAGGGGTCTGGACGACCGTCAGCAAGTCGTTTTTCCCTCCAGTGTCGATATCGATGTCATCGGTTTCTATCGCGAGGAGACCATCTCCGCCGCTTGCGTCTTTGTCGTGCGTGAGGGTCGAACGGTTCGAACCTGCGAGTTTATTCTCGATAAGGGTTTGGATGTCGACGAAGAGGAACTTCAATCGGGCTTTCTTAAGCGCTATTACGACGAGACGGCTGATATTCCAGCTGAGGTCAACCTTTCCGTCGAGCTTGAGGATGCGGAGGCGCTGGGGGAGTGGCTTGCGGGCAAGCGTGAGCGTTCCTGCCATCTCCATAGGCCGCAGCGTGGCGAAAAGCACCGTCTGCTCGATATGGCATCCAAAAATGCGCGCCATGCCCTCATGCGCTACATGATGCGAACGGGGTACGCTGACGACCGCACCAATCAAGCGCTCCTGGAGCTCGAAAGTGCGTTGGCGCTGCCATCGCCGCCGTTGCGTATCGAGTGCTTCGATATCTCTACACTGCATGGCACCTTTACGGTCGCCTCGATGGTGGTGTTTACCAACGGGCGCGCCGACAAGAGCCAGTACCGTCGTTTTAAAATTCAGGCCGAATTGAACGAGGCAAACGACTTCGTGTCGATGTCCGAGGTTTTGGGACGACGCTATGCTCCCGAGCGCATGGCCGACGAGCGCTTTGGCTCGCGCCCCGATTTGCTCGTTGTCGATGGCGGTAAGCCGCAATTGACCGCTGCGATCAAGCAACTTGAGGCTCTTGGGCTCGATATACCAGTTTGTGGCTTGGCGAAGGCCGACGAGGAAGTTTTTGTGCCTTGGGACGAGACTCCTGTCGTGCTGCCGACCGGGTCTGCTTCGCTCTATCTAATTAAACAGGTACGCGATGAGTCCCACCGATTTGCCATCACGTTCCACCGTGAGTTGCGCGATAAAGCCATGACGGTTTCGGTACTCGATGACGTTCCGGGCGTGGGACCCACCAGAAAACGTGCCCTTATGCGCCATTTTGGCTCGATGAAGCGTTTGCGCGCGGCGAGCGAGCAAGAGATCGCGGAAGTTCGCGGCATACCTGCCGATGTTGCCAAGGCGGTCCACGAGGCGCTCGTTGCATGGAATGCCGAGCGCGCCGAGGCGGCGGCTGGCCATTCCGATAGCTAAACACGAGCCAAACAACTGATATACATGATTGCGCGATTTTCAACCATTTATTTCGCCATGATTGCCTGCTGGTTTCGGGTTTTATTAACGCTAAAACGTTTGACTAACCCAAGCGAAAACCCTGCTATCCTGCGGGTTGACGAAGACTGATATCTCACCTCGCCGATACATACTGTCTGGCGAATCGTTTGTCAACGAATTCGGTGAACGGTAGTAAATACCGTTCAAGCGTATGTATGTATCGGTCGCCGAGCGCGGCACCTCAGTTGGGTTCGTCGGTAGGTAAGGTATATATCGTCCGCAAGTTGCGCGGGGGCAAGTCTAGGTGCTCCCGAGTAAGATTCTCTATTGATAGGAGAAGACATGGCCATCATCAACAAGGGTATGTCCAGGCGTTCGTTCCTCGGCCTCACCGGCAGCGTCGCTGCTGTCGCAGGGCTTGGTCTCACCGGCTGCGGTGGCAGCTCTAGCGACGAGGGTTCCGCTTCCGGTTCCACCGATTCCGCCAACCGTGGCGGCGGCGTGATCACCGCTGGTTCCGCTTACGCTCCGTCCAGCTTCGATCCCGCCAGCACCGGCTCCGCTGTGGGCCTGGGTGCTAACTGGCACGTCGTCGAGGGCCTCTACGGCATCGATTACCACGACTACAGCACCTTCAACGAGCTCGCCACCGACGATCCTAAGTCCGTGGACGACACCACTTTCGAGGTCACCATCCGCAAGGGCGCCAAGTTCTCCGATGGCACCGAGGTCACCGCTGACGATGTCGTTGCCTCCTACACCGCTTGCGCCGCTTCCGCTACCTATGCTCCGTTCTTCCAGCCCTTCGAGTCCATCGAGGCCAAGGACGCCAGCACCGTGACGGTCAAGACCAAGGTCCCCAACTTCTCCCTGCTCAAGGATCGTCTGGCCATCGTCCGCGTTACCCCGGCCACTCAGACCGAGGAGGATCGCGCCAAGCAGCCGATCGGCTCCGGCCCTTGGATGTACGACTCTATCTCCGATACCGAGATTACCCTGGTTCCCAATCCTGAGTACAACGGTGAGTATGCTGCCGAGGATAAGAAGATCCAGTACAGCATCCTGACCGACCCCACCGCTCGCGTTACCGCTCAGCAGGAGGGCTCCACGCTCGTTATGGAGCTCGTTACCGCTGACGCCGTCGACCAGCTTGAGAGCGCCGGCTGCAAGATCGATAACGTTCAGGGTTTCGGCACCCGCTTCATCATGTTCAACGTCGCCAAGGAGCCTTGGAACAACGTCAAGGTCCGTCAGGCTGTCATGTATGCGCTCGACACCGAGAAGATGGTCAGCAACACCTTCGCCGGCCTTGCCACCGCTGCCAGCTGCTACCTGCCCAAGAGCTTCACCAACTATCATGAGGCTTCCACGGTGTACAAGACCGACGCCAAGAAGGCTAAGAAGCTCATCGAGGAGTCTGGCATCACCCCGGGTGCCATCACCCTGCGCACCACCGACAACGAGCAGATTAAGGGCATGGCCGCCCAGGTCAAGAACGACCTCGACGCTCTCGGCTTCGATGTGACCATCCAGACCGATACCTCGCCGGCCACCTACGCTGCCATCGACGGCGGCGAGGCCTACGATATCCTCCTTGCCCCTGGCGATCCTTCCTGCTTCGGCGCCGACCCCGACCTGCTGCTCAACTGGTGGTACGGCGACAACGTCTGGATGCAGACCCGTTGCCCGTGGAAGGAGTCCGCTGAGTGGCAGAAGCTCCACAGTCTCATGGACGAGGCTCTTGCCGCCGAGGGCGACGAGCAGCAGAAGAAGTGGAACGAGTGCTTCGACATCATTGCCGACAACGCCGTTCTGTACCCCGTTGTCCACGTCAAGACCGTCTCCGCTTCCTGGGACGATCCGTCCACTGCGCCCAACGGCGAGGCCCTCGATGGCTTCAAGGGCATCGGCACGACGAGCATGTCCTTCAGGGGCGTTGCGACCGTCAAGGCGTAAGACTCGCTTGAGTCTGTATGCAGGATGTCGGTCATTGGGACCGTATCCTCATAGTTGAAACAAAGACCCGGGCGGCAACGATGTCGCTCGGGTCTTGTAATGAGTATCCGTACTCATATACCAGTTGGTCCTACCGACAAAAGAAAGGGGAGAGAACGTGAACAACTTGCTACGTTTGATTGGAAGGCGTCTTGTGGCGCTGCCGATCATGGCATTGGGCGTCACCGTCCTGGTGTTCTTCCTTATGTCGTTCTCCAAGACCGACCCCGCCTACACGGCGTTGGGTGACGGTGCCTCGCCCGAGGCGGTTGCCGAGTACCATGAGAAGTATGGTCTGGACGACCCCTGGCCCGTGCGCTACGTGCGCTATATGGGCGATTTGATCCATGGCGACATGGGCACCTATGGTGCTGCTCGCAACTCCGTTGCCAAGCGCATCTCCACGGCCCTGCCCGTCACGATGCAGCTGACCTTTATCGGTCTTGCCATCGGTGCGGTCGTTTCGTTTTTGCTCGGCGTCATCGCGGCACTGTATCGCGACAAATGGCCGGACCAAGTGATCCGCGTCTTTTCCATCGCCGGCTTGGCAACCCCGTCGTTCTGGCTTGCCGTTCTGTTGATCCTGCTGTTCTCTTCCTACCTTAAGGTGCTCCCGGCATCGGGTGCTCTGCCTCACTTCACCACGAATCCGGTTGGCTATCTGGGACGTATGATCATGCCCGCTATCGCCTTGGCATTTCCGCTGACGGGCCAGATGACTCGTATCGTGCGTACCGCCATGGTCGAGGAGCTCGACAAGGATTATGTCCGTATGGCTCGCGGCGCCGGCGTTCCCGAGAAGGTCGTCGTCGGCATCAACGTTCTTCGCAATGCGCTGATCACCCCGGTCACCACCCTCGGTCTTAAGATCGGTTACCTCATGGGCGGCGCCGTCGTCATCGAGGTTATCTTCAACCTCCCCGGCATGGGCACTGCGATTCTGCAGGGCGTTCAGGGCAACGAGGCGAACCTGGTTCAGGGCGTCGTTATCGTCGTTGCTCTTGCCTTCATCATCATCAACATCGTGGTTGACATGCTCTACCTGCTCATCAACCCGCGCATCAGGACGGTGTAGATTATGGTAAAGATTCGAGAGAAGCAAACCGAGCAGCTCGAGAAGGCTGCCTCCAAGGGGCTCAAGCTCGGTGGCTGGAAGAAGATGACGTTGTCTTCTAAGATTGCCGCCGTCGTGCTGGTGCTGGTCGCCCTGACTGCGATTCTGGCGCCCCTTCTTGCCCCCTATAGCCCGGTCGAGATCTTTACGGCTCGCCAGGCTCCCGGCAACGGATTTATCTTCGGTACCGACGATAAGGGTCGCGACATTCTGTCGCGTATGCTCTACGGTGGTCGTTACTCGCTGATTATCGGCTTTGGCGCCACCGCCATGGCTCTGGTCTGCGGCTCGGTCGTGGGCGCCCTTGCAGCGGTTTCGCGCAAGGCCGTCTCCGAGACGATCATGCGTATCCTGGACATCATCATGTCCATCCCGGGCATCGCCCTCGCGGCCGTCTTTGTCTCCATCCTGGGCAACTCCGTGCCGTCGATCATCTTCGCCATCGGCTTTATGTACACTCCGCAGATTGCCCGTATCGTGCGCGCCAACATCGTGTCCGAGTACGGCGAGGACTATGTCCGCGCGGTCATCGTTTCCGGCGCCAAGGCTCCGTGGATTTTGATCAAGCATGTTCTGCGTAACTGCATCGCCCCGATCATGGTCTTCACCGTTACCCTGGTCGCCGACGCCATCATCTTCGAGGCCTCGCTGACCTTCATCGGCGCTGGTATCCAGGAGCCCACCGCTACCTGGGGCAACATCCTCGCCGACGCCCGCGGCGGCGTGCTCGCCGGCCGTTGGTGGCAGGCACTGTTCCCAGGCCTGGCCATCATGATCACCTGCCTGGCGCTCAACATCCTCTCCGAGGGCATTACCGACGCCATGGCCGCTGCTCCCTCCGCCGCCCTGGATCCCACCGATTCCTCCAAGCGTCGCGAGGCCGACCTGCTGGTCTCCGACCCCGTTCGAGCCTACAAGGAGCAGGCCCAGTCCCTCTCCGCTCGCCTTGGCGCCCTGCGCGATGTCGAGCTCAAGCGTGACGATCGCCATGTGCCCGACGAGTCTGTTGAACCGATTCTCTCGGTCCGTGACTTCTGCATCCAGTTTGAGCATCACGGTGATATCAACGTCGTCGACCATGTCAACTTTGACGTCCGTCCTGGTCAGACCATGGGCCTGGTGGGCGAGTCCGGTTGCGGTAAGTCCATCACCACGCTGGCCATCATGGGCCTGACCGACGATGACGAGCACCTTTCCGGCGAGGTCCTCTGGGAGGGCCGTGACCTGCTCAAGATGAGCAAGAAGGAGTGGTTCGGCCTGCGCGGTACCGATATCGCTATGGTCTATCAGGACGCCCTGTCCTCGCTCAACCCCTCCATGCTCATCTCTGCCCAGATGAAGCAGCTCACCAAGCGCGGCGGAACCCGCAGCGCCGAGGAGCTCCTGGAGCTCGTCGGCCTCGATCCCAAGCGCACGCTCGAGAGCTATCCGCACGAGCTTTCCGGCGGCCAGCGTCAGCGTGTCCTGATCGCTATGGCCCTTACCCGCGACCCCAAGCTGGTCATCTGCGACGAACCCACGACCGCTCTGGACGTTACCGTCCAGAAGCAGGTCATCAAGCTGCTCAACGATCTTCAGGCCAAGCTCGGCTTTGCCATGATCTTCGTTTCGCACGACCTGGCGCTGGTCGCCGAGGTCGCCCACAACATCACGGTTATGTACGCTGGCCAGGTTATCGAGCAGGCACCCACCAAGGAGCTGCTCACTAACCCGATCCACGAGTACACCCGCGGTCTTCTGGGTTCCGTTCTGTCCATCGAGAGCGGTTCGGGCCGCCTGCACCAGGTGCCCGGCGCCGTTCCGAGTCCGCGCGATTTCCCCAAGGGCGATCGCTTCGCGCCCCGCTCGAGCCATCCGCGTATTGGCCTGGACACCCGTCCGGTCTTCAAGCGCGTGCCCGGCACCGAGCACTTCTATTCCGAGCTCCCCGACGAGGTGCTCAAGGCAAATGGTTTGACCCCTCACGCGGAGGTGATGTAGATGAGCGAGACCGCAGTCAACGGCGTCGAGCCGATCATCTTCCTTGATGACGTCCACGTCACCTTTAGGACCCGTACCGGCTCGATTCTGCACCCCAACCTGGTTCACGCCGTCCAGGGTGTAACGATTAAGCTCATGCCCGGTCAGACGATCGGCATCGTCGGCGAGTCCGGTTGCGGTAAGTCCACCACCGCCAACGTCATGTGCGGCCTGCAGGCCCCCACGAGCGGCAAGGTCTACTTTAAGGGCAAGGACGTTACCAAACGTACCGCCGAGGACCGTCGCCACATGGGTCGCGTCATCTCGGTCGTGTTTCAAAACCCGGCCACGGCGCTCAACCCCCGCATGGTCGTTCGCGAGCAACTGCTCGACCCCATGCGCGTCCACAACCTGGGTACCGAGGCCGAGCAGGAGAAGCGCGTCAAAGAGCTCCTGGAGCTCACCGGTCTGCCCAGCTCCGCCGCCGAGGTTCTTCCCGGTCAGCTTTCGGGCGGCCAGCGCCAGCGCGTCGCAATTGCCCGTGCCCTGTCGCTGAACCCCGATGCCATCATCGCCGACGAGCCCACCTCGGCTCTGGACGTTTCGGTCCGCGCGCAGATTCTGAACCTGCTGACCGACCTTAAGAAGGAGCTCGGCCTGGCCATGGTGTTCATCAGCCATGACATCCAGACGGTCCGCTATATCTCTGACGACATCATCGTTATGAATGGCGGCAAGATCGTCGAGCAGGGCGAGGCCAAGCAGGTCTTCCAGCATCCCCAGGACCCCTACACCAAGATGCTGCTCGGCGCTGCGCCGTCGCTGCTGCACCCCAAGCTCGGCGAATAGCCTCGCTTTCCCTCCCGTGCGCCCGGTTCCCTTGCCGGGCGCACCTCCGTTGCGATTTCGAAAGGTTGGGTTCACGAGCCATGCCAAGTGCTCAGGAGCTACAACATCAATTTGGTGAATATCGAGGCGCCATGCCCCGTCCATCAGATTTCGATCTCTTTTGGAAGGATCGCATGGCCGAGGCCGACGCCGTCGGGCTTGACTATGCGATCGACACGGCATCGGTCACCGATACCGCGACCTGCCAACTTTTCGACCTCTGGTATACCGGCATGTGTGGCGCTCGCCTGCATGCCAAGTACCTTAAACCCGTCTCGGACGAGCCCGTGCCATTGGTGCTTCAGTTCCATGGGTATCCGGGTGCAAGCCGCAGCTGGTTTGAGCAGGCGTCGTTTGCGGGCATGGGCATGGCACTCATCGCCCTCGACTGCCCCGGCCAAGGAGGTCCCTCCGAGGACATTGGTGGATTTGAGGGCACAACGGTTGCCGGGCATATCGTCGCCGGCATCGACGGCGACCCGGCCAACCTCTACTATGTCCGCTTGCACCAAGATATTCGCATCCTGTGCCGTATTGTTCGCGAGCTCGAGGGCATCGATCTTTCTCGTGTGTTTGTGAACGGCGCGTCGCAGGGTGGTGGTTTGGGCATTGCGACCTGTGCGCTTAACAGCGAGCTTATCAATCGTGCCGCCATCCTCTATCCCTTCCTGTCAGATTTCCGCCTAGTCTGGGATTTGGATGCAGACGACATTGCCTACGAGGGCCTGCGCTATTGGTCTCGCTGGTTTGACGAGGACTCGACTCGTATTGACGAAGCCTATGCCAAGCTGGCGTACTTCGATTCCAAGAACTTTGCCCCTATGGTCAAATGCCCCGTGCTGTTTGGCACCGGCACAGCCGATATCGTCTGCCCGCCAGCGACGCAGTTTGCGGTCTATAACAACCTGACCTGCGAAAAGCGTCATGAGTTCTTTGAAGGCTTTGGCCACGAGGAGATTCAGGATTTTGACGATCTGATCATTCCGTTTTTCTGCAAGGGAGGGGAGGCTCATGTCTAAGTGCGAGAGCAATGTTAATGAGCTGATTGTCCCCGGGCTCGTGGGAATTCCTGGAACGGTTTCGTCAAGGCTCGCAGAATATCGGGACTGGCGCGGTGATGTCCAAGCAGATGTTTCTGATTTAGAGACATGCGCTTCGAATCTTGAGATTCAAGGCCTGGCCATTACGGCGATTGACTTTGTTAACCCCTGCGCCCGTTACTCGGAGGTCTCCTTTGAGCTCGGTGACGATGCGATTCACGCTCGTTTGATCGAGCCTGTCGGTCGTGCCCGAGTGTCTGAGCGCGTGCCGCTGTGCCTGATGTTCCACGATATCGATCGGCCTGTGCGCGGCTGGCATCACATGACGAGATTTGCCGCCATGGGGTATGCCGTCCTCGCGCTGGATGACGATGTTGCTGGTGCGGACGACCTGCAGCGGGGGATTTCTTCGCCCGCTTTTGTCGAGCGCGTCCGTTGGGGTTGCGCGCTGGCGAAGGTGGCGCGCAATCTTGATGGCATGGACCCCGACCGCATCTTTGCATGGGGCGAGGGTCTAGGCGGCGGAGTCGCGCTGGCGGTTTCTGCTCTGGACGAGCGGGGTCTCGCCTGCACGGCGGTTGCCAATCCGCTTCCTGGCGGCCTCGAGGCGCTGTCGTCTCGGGTGCGCGGATCGGTGCTCATGGGCACATCGCTCATGGATACCGTGAGCGATCCCAAGGATCAGTTTGCCGTATTCAACGGTCTTGAGTGTGACCGGAGACATATCATCTATGCCAAATACGCTCACGAGCGCATCAATGCGTTCGAAAACGAAGTCGTCGACTTTTTTAACCAAACGTTCTACTCGTGTTCTTTGGCCTAGACGGCCTGGACACTGCCAACAAGAGTGGGCGGCATAGGGCTGCCCACCAGACAACTAAGGAGATTCTTGTGGCAACTCAGAAATTCACCGGCGTTATCCCTCCCGTCGTTGTTCCCGATACCGAAGACCACCAGCTCGATGTTGCCTCCTTTGAGCGCAGCATCAACCGCATGATCGATGCCGGCGTCGATGGCTTGTTCTTCCTGGGCTCCTCGGGCGAGGTCGTCTTCTCCACCGACGAGCGTCGCCGTCAGATCATCTCCGAGGCCGTCCGTATCGTCGACCACCGCGTTCCCGTTCTGGTCGGCATCATCGACACCGAGACCGAGCGCATGATCGAGCACGGTAAGGTCGCTCAGGAGCTGGGCGCCGATGCGCTTGTCGCCACCTGCCCGTTCTATGCCCTGCAGGGCATGACCGAGGTCGAGGAGCACTTCCGCATCCTGCATGAGGAACTCGACCTGCCCATCTTCGCCTATGACATCCCCGTGTGTGTCCACACCAAGCTCCCGTGGAAGCTCCTTGCCAAGCTCGGTGCCGAGGGCGTTCTGGCCGGCGTCAAGGATTCCTCGGGTGATGACATCTCGTTCCGCTACCTCGTTCAGGAGAACGAGAAGAACGGCCATCCGATGAGCATCCTCACCGGTCACGAGGTTGTTGTCGACGGCGCCTACCTCGGTGGCGCCGACGGTTCCGTTCCGGGTCTCGCCAACGTTGAGCCCGAGGGCTACGTGCGTCAGTGGAAGGCCGCTCAGGCTGGTGACTGGGCTACCGTCAAGGCCGAGCAGGATCGCCTCAATGAGATTTCGCACATCTGGGATGTCACCTCGGGCGTCCAGGGTTATGCCGGTGGCGTCGGCGCCTTCAAGACCGCTATGAACCTCATGGGTATCTTCGACAGCCCGACCATGCCGCGCCCGGTGAAGGCCATGACCGGCGAGAACGTCGAGGCGATTAAGAAGGTCCTCCAGGACAACGGTCTCCTGTAAAGCTTCCCCGGGCACCCGACCTCGCCGTTCAACCGTGCGGCCATGACCCATTAGATCAATGGTCACACGGTTTCTTGGCGATCTCGGGCACCTGGAAAACCTTTTCCGCGCTGTGACGGCTAGCCTGACGGCGCATTTCCTGTAGTTGTTTTTTATCTCCTAAGGAGAGCGACATGGAGAACAAGTACGTCTGCTCTGTCGATATCGGCGGAACTAAGATCGCGACTGCCATCATGGAGTACCCGGCTGACGGTAGTGTGCCCCATCCTGTTTTTGAGGCCGAGGTTCCCACCGAGGCCCAAGAGGGCGGCGAGGCCGTCTTCCAACGTATCGAGGCGTCCATCAAGGCTGCTCTCGAGGCGAATCCCGATGTCGAGGTCCTTGGCGTCGGTATCGGTGCCGCCGGCGTCGTCGATCCCAAGACGGGCGCCATCGCGTATGCCAACGAGATCATGCCCGGCTGGTCCGGTGTTCAGTTGGGGCCGCGCCTGCGCGAGGACCTCGGTCTTCCCGTTGCCGTTGTAGGCGACGTGCAGGCTCATGCTCTGGGCGAGGCCCACTGGGGCGTCGGCAAGGGCAAGTTCTCCGTCTTGTGTCTTGGCATCGGTACGGGCATCGGTGGCGCATATGTCGAGAACGGCCGCGTGATGCAGGGCTTCCATGGTGCTGCTGGCCATATGGGCCACATCGAGTGCTCGGCTGCCGCCGGTATTCCCTGCGCCTGCGGGCGTTCCGGCCATCTGGAGTCGGTTGCTTCGGGCACTTCCATTGGTCGTATGTACGATGAGCGCTTTGGTCGCGTCGACCCCAGCCGTCCTTCGGTCGGTCGCGATGTGAACGACCTGTGCCGTGCGGGCGACGCAAAGGCGACCGAGGTCATCCATGACGCCGGCTTTGCGCTGGGTGCCAGCTTGGGCTCGCTCGCTAACATCCTGGACCCTGAGGTCATCGTGCTTTCGGGTGGCGTGATTCACCAAGGTCCCGATTGGCGTTCGCAGACGTGGAAGGATTCGGTGCACGAGGGCTATGCCAGCCAGGCGCTCGATCCGCTTCAGGACACGCCGATCCTCATCGGTTCTCTGGAGGGCGATGCTCCGCTCATCGGTGCCGCTGAGCATCTTCTTGCCTCGTTGAAGTAAACGTATCTTCTGTAGGAGCCTCCCGAGACAACACGCCTCGGGAGGCTGTTCTGAGAAAGGTTACAGCCTTATGACCGTCGATCCTTTGATTCAATCCCTGAAGGGCAAGCTCGTCGTGAGCGTTCAGGCGTATATGGGCGAGCCGCTTCGTACGCCTGAGACCATGGCTCAAATGTCTCGCGCTTGCGAGCTCGGCGGCGCCGCCGCCATTCGCTGCCAGGGCCTTGCCGACATTGCCGCCATTAAGGGTCGCTGTGAGGTTCCTGTTATCGGCCTGTGGAAGGATGGGTACGAGGGCGTTTACATCACGCCGACGCTGCGCCACGCTCGCGCCTGCGTTGCTGCGGGTGCCGATATCGTGGCGATCGACGCCACCGATCGTCCGCGTCCCGATGGCAAGACCGTCGAAGATACTTTCCGTCCGCTGCACGAGGAGGGCGTGCTCCTGATGGCCGACTGTGCCACCATCGAGGATATTCGTCGTGCTGTCGACATGGGCTTCGACCTGGTGTCCACCACGCTGTCTCATGGTGTTGCCGCCATCGACTGCACCATGGCCGATGGCCCCGATCTGCCTCTCCTGCGTCAGGCGACCGAGGAATTCCCCGGCCTTCCCATCATTTGCGAGGGTCGCGTGCATACGCCCGAGGAGGCTCGCGCCGCGATCGATGCTGGCGCCTGGGCCGTTGTCGTCGGCACCGCCATCACGCACCCCACGAGTATTACGAGTTGGTTCAAGGCTGCGCTTGAGGCGTAAGACAGGCCTCGTATCCGCTCGGGGCGGTATACTCAATATAGGCAATTGACCGCGCGGGATCCGGGTTGCTGGGTCCCGCGCTTGTTTTCGGGAGGCAACACATGCAAAAGGGAGATGCCATGGATGCGGCGGAGCGCTCGGAGCGCATCCCCGATATCGTCATCATCACCGGAATGTCCGGATCAGGCCGCACACAGGCCATGCACGTGTTCGAGGACATGGGCTATTTTTGCATCGATAACCTGCCTCCGCGTCTCATCGCCCAGCTTGCCGAGCTCGTCGGCATCAATACGGGCGTGGGCAGGCATCTCGCCGTCACCTGCGATTTGCGTAGCCAGGGACTGTTTGACGAGCTGCTCGATGCGGTCGCCGCGCTCGAAGAGCGCGAGATGAGCTGCGACATCGTGTTCCTGGAGGCTTCTGACGAGGTGCTGATTCGTCGCTACAGCGAAAATCGCCGCCGTCATCCCATTGCCAAGCCGGGGGAGACTACGGCCGATGCCATTCAGCGCGAGCGCCTTCAGCTTCAGGGCGTGCGCGACCGAGCCGATATGATTATCGACACGAGCCGTCTGCGCACCTCTGCGCTGCGCAACAAGCTACGTATGGCATTTTCCGAGCTGTCCGACCAGCAGCTCATGGACGTCCACGTGTTCTCGTTTGGCTTTAAGCACGGCATGCCCGTCGAGGCGGACATTATGATCGACGTCCGCTTCCTGCCCAATCCGTTCTACGATCCCGAGATGCGCACGATGACCGGTCTCGATAAAAAGGTCTCCGATTTTGTTCTGGACCATCCCAAGACGCAGGAGTTTTGGAAGGCTTGGACACAGCTGCTCGATACGGTGATGCCGGGCTATATCGCGGAGGGTAAGCCGCAGCTTTCTATCGCCATCGGCTGCACGGGCGGCCAGCACCGCAGCGTTGCCATTGCCGAGGCCACGGCCCGTTACCTGGAAGGCGCTCAGTATCATGTGAGCATTTCCCACCGCGACCTGTCGCGCGCCAACACGAAGGCATAGGCCTGCATGTCGTTTACCGCTGAGGTGCGCGACGAGCTTGCGCGCTGCGAACCCGAATGTGAATACTGCGACTTGTCGACGCTTGCCGCCCTCACGCGCGTGAGCGGTACGCTCTCGCTTGCCGGCTCTGGGCGGTATCGTTTGACGGTTGCGACTGAGACGGGAGCCGTCGCGCGCACGATGATCACGCTGACGCATCGTATCCTTAAGCTCAAAACGGAGTTCACCGTCCGCAAATCTGTCTTGCATAAGGTTCGAAACTACCTCATCACCTTGCCTGATCAGCCAGACCTGGATAAGGCCTTGGTTCTGCTGGGTATCCTCGACCGTAGGGGAGGACTTGTCGCCGGCGTACCCCGACATATCGTTGCCCGTCCTTGCTGTAGACTTGCCTATATCCGCGGCGCGCTCATCGCGGGCGGCTTCGTGGCCGATCCACGCGGCGATTTTCATTTGGAGATCGCTGTGCAGGGCGAGCAATATGCCAAGGGACTTTGCGATCTGTTGGAGCAGATTGGGGTCCATGCTCGTGTTAATGCACGGCGGGGGTCATATGCCGTGTACATTAAGAGCGCCGAGGAAATCGAGCATCTATTAAAGCTGATTGGTGCCAAGCGCAGCGTTGCCGAGATTGAGGAGGCGCGCGCGGTCAAGTTGGTTAAGAACGATGTGAACCGTCGCGTGAATGCCGAGCTCGCCAACCAGACCAGAAGCGCCGGTGCCGCCCAACATCAGCTTGCGCTTATCGATGAGCTCGAGCAGCGTGGCCTTCGCGATGCGCTTCCGGATGCCTTGGCGGTCTTTTGCGACCTGCGCGAGCGCTATCCTGATCTGTCGCTGCGTGATTTGGGGGAGATGGCTGACCCTCCCTTGTCGAAGTCAGCCCTCTACCATCGTGTTTTACGGCTTT
>OIXA01001461.1_pt1 | contig 29806 bp, 19 predicted proteins | sample 1587721 | NCBI WGS metagenome assembly OIXA01 (sample SAMEA3888900, study PRJEB22519) | human gut metagenome | biome: human gut; feature: human-associated habitat; material: faeces | place: Denmark | collected 2013
GAAGTTAAGCCCACTTGCGCCGATGGTACTGCAATGCAATGCGGGAGAGTAGGTAACCGCCTTCTTTCAGTTAGAGCTTCGAGGACGAAAGTCTTCGGAGCTCTTTTCGTTTATATACACTTCATTACAAGCTACACATTATTATATATATATACATATTATTATATATACGCCTTTACCCTTTTACTCTTTTACCTTTTTACTCTTTTACCCTTTTATTTTTTTACCTTTTTACCTTTTTTTATGGTTGTGAACCGCTATGAACTTGTTTTGTATTATTATTTAACTTATCTTTGCAACATAAATGTTTAATTCCAAATATGACTCTAATTATGAAACCTTATTTTGTGATTGGTATTTTGTCTACCTATTTGTTTGCTTGCTGTTCAAGCGACAGTGTTAATGAAACTATACCTCCTACACCTCCTTCAGAGAAGTTACCTATCAATATTAGCACTTCTGTAAGTAGTCGTGCTACAGATTTGGCTTTTGAAGTTGGAGACAAGATTGGTTTGTATGTGGTAAATCATAATGCTGATGGTTCTGCTGCAGCCCTAAAGGTTTCAGGCAACCATGTTGACAACATGCAGTATACATACAACAGCTCTTGGACTCCTGCTACCCAGACTTACTGGAAGGATAATACTACTCATGCTGATTTCTATCTGTATTACCCTTATACATCTACTATTACCAGTATTGATGCTTTGCCATATAGCGTAAAGGCCAATCAGAGTCAACTTCCAGATTACAAGGCTGGTGATTTGATGATTGGTAGGACTATAGACGTAGCTCCTACAGAATCGTCTGTTAAGATAGAAGCTAAGCACGCAATGAGTCAAATGACTATTAAGCTTGTTGCAGGTAATGGTTTTACTGATGCAACTTTGGCTGCTGCCAAAATTAGTGTGAAAGTTAATAGACTTAAGACTAAAGCTACGGCTAATCTTGCTACTGGTGCTGTTACTGCCATAGGTGACGAAGCTGATATTATTCCTTATAAGGTGGCTAATAACAGTTATAAGGCTATCGTTGTACCTCAGTTGGTTGGCGAAGGCAACTTGATCACTATAAATGTTGATGGTAGAGACTTTAATTTGCCAAAAACAAGCAACTTTACAGGCTTTGAGGCTGGCAAGAAACATAATTTTAACGTTACCTTGAGCAAGACCAGCAATGGTGTGAATGTAAACATCACTAAATGGGAGGATGATGGTAACGATTATGGTGGCACAGCCGAATAATATTGTTTTTAAAGTAAATACGCTATGATAAAGATAAAGCATACATTATTATATATGGTTGCTGTTGTTGCCTATGTATTGACAGGATGTAGTGACGAATTATTCAATGGTGACTATAGTCAGCATGATAGCAACCGTATACAGCTATCTGGCGATATCGACCAGCTTGCTGTGACTCGTGTTAATGACAATGGTTTCTGCAATGGTGACGTGATGGGTGTGTACATTGTAGATTACGAAGGCAACAACCCTGGCACGCTGAAGGTTAGCGGCAACCGTGGCGACAATGTGCGCCACACTTTCGATGAGCCTAACTATAAGTGGAACTCTGCTTATGACCTTTTCTGGAAAGACAAGCATACTCATATTGATGTGTATGGCTACTATCCTTATGCCAATCCTGAGAGCATAGAGGATTATCAGTTTGAGGTTCAGAAGGATCAAAGTACTGCAACGGAAGATGGTGAAATGGGAGGCTACGAAGCAAGCGATTTCCTCTGGGGAAAGGTGTCTGATGTGGCTCCTACCACAAGCATAATCCGTTTGCCTCTTGCTCACCGCATGTCTAATGCCCGTGTTACCCTTATTCAAGGTTCAGGTTTTGCTGATGGAGAATGGGCAAAAACCAAGAAGATTGTCTTAACAGCCAATGTGGCTCGCAAGGCAAGCATCAACCTTTCTACCGGCGAAATCAAGACAGCAGGAAGTGTGGAGAACAATATGACAATACCATCTCGCACAAATGACGAGTGGCGTACCATCGTGGTTCCTCAAACTGTAGCAGCAGGAAGAACACTCTTCAGCATCACAATCGGTGGCGTACCTTATAAGTTTACTAAGAACGAGGCACTTACCTATGTGGCTGGCAAGATGATGAACTTCGGTATCAAAGTAGATAAGCAGACCGGAAGCGGCGCTTATAAGCTTACTTTGGTAAGCGAAAGCATTACTCCTTGGGAGAATGATTTGGTAAGCCATGATGCAACGGCGAAGGAGTACGTGGTTATCAACTCTACTGCAGGACATCTAAAAGAGGCGATTACTGCGGCTAATAAGGACTATACCAAGTTGAAACATCTGAAAGTTACAGGTACTATCAATGCATACGACTTCCATATTATGCGAGATAGCATGTTTTCCCTTTCTGCAGTCAACTTGAAAGAGGTAAGAATCAAAGCTGGATATGTAAATAACATTATGGGAGAAGATGACGAATTACCTACCAACTGTTTTGCCAACAAAAGTGTTTTAACCAATTTTGTTTTTCCAGACACCATTAAAGTAATAAAAGATAATGCTCTAGGCGCTTCTGGAATTAGCGGTTCGGTAAATATCCCTGAAGGTGTAGAAATAATCGAAGGTGGAGCTTTTGGAAATTGTAAAAACCTCAATGGCAGTTTGTCACTCCCATCTACTCTCAAAAAAATTACGGGTGTAAATACATTCTTATTTGATAAGTTTGTATGTGAATTGAAATTACCAGATGGACTCGAGGAAATAGGAGAACAATGTTTCTTGGATTGTCCAGGTTTTTATGGCGAATTAAAACTGCCAAGTCATCTCAAAAAACTTGGTGCAGGAGCATTTAAAGGCTGCAAAAATCTTACAGGAAATCTCGAAATACCTCAAACTTTAACAGCAATTCCTGCAGGAGCATTCAATGGCTGTTGGTTTGGTGGAAATCTTCAACTTCATGATGGTATTAGTGCTATTGGCGACAATGCTTTTGCCAACTGTGGTTTCAGAGGAGAGCTCATCTTGCCTAAAGATCTAAGAAACATTTCAAATGAATGTTTTTATAATTCCGACTTTTCCGGCGAATTGAAATTACCAAAGAACTTGGCTAGTATTGGTGCAAAAGCCTTTGCTTACAACTGGCGTCTAATGGGAATCCTTGAGATTCCGGAAGATGTTGTCAATATTGGACCTGGCGCATTCGCACAGTGTAGAAGTCTAGAGGGTGTTATTTTTCCAAGTAGTTTGGAGAGCATCGGTTATGAGGATAGCTACGGAGAAGACGGCGGTGCGTTCCAAAACTGCTTTGGAATTAACAGCATTGTTTGCAAGGGCCCTCTACCTCCATACGTTCAGAATGGTGCTTTCAATGGCGTAGCCAAAGACAATTTCACTCTCGAAGTTCCAGAACCTGCCATCCAGCAATACCAGGCAGCACCAGGCTGGTGCGACTTCAAGCGTATCGCAGCTCACCATGAGCTCGTTTGCCGCCCATCTGTAGCCTGCGCTTTGAGGACGTTGCATAAGCAGAAACTGGTGATTAACGCCGAAGGCGAATGGGAAGTAGCCAGCAAGCCAGACTGGTGCGAGGTTTCTCCAGCCAGCGGCAACAAGAAGACAGAAGTAATATTGACCATCAAAGGCATGGCCAAGACTGCTGATAGACGTGAAGGAAAGGTGGTATTCCGTCTGAAAGACAAAGACTATACCCACGAATGCAGCGTTTCACAGTATGGCTATGAATATGGCGAGGACGAATGGATTACCCTGCAGAAGGCTACCAAGGGCAATAAGGGTGGAATCAATATCGTGCTGCTCGGCGACGGCTTTAACGCAAAGGATATTGCCAGCGGCGAATATCTGAAGGATATCAAGCAGGAAGTGGAGTATTTCTTCGGTATTGAACCATATAAGACTTATCGTGATTACTTCAACGTCTATACCGCCATTCCGCTTTCTGCGGAATCGGGCGTGGGAACCGTGAACACCATCCGCTATAACCGATTCAACACTACCTTTACTGGTGGTGTAGGACTGAAGGCTGATTATGATGAAATATTCGATTATGCTTTAGGTGCACCAACTGTTAACAAGCGCAATCTGAATCAGACGCTGATAATCATTGTTCCTAATTCTACCGATTATGGTGGCATCTGTCAGATGTGGCCAGACGGATCAGCAATTGCGTTCTGTCCTAAGAGTACCTACGGTTATCCGCTCGATACCCGTGGCGTCATCCAGCATGAGGCAGGCGGACATGGATTCGGAAAGTTGGGCGATGAGTACATTTATCACAACGCCTTCATCGATGCTTGTGGCTGCTCTTGCTGCGGACACGTTTTTGAATTCAACGGAGCAAAGTCGCTTGGCTGGTACGACAACCTGGAGCTTACCGGCAAGATGCACAGCGTGGGCTGGAGCCATCTTATCTTCGACGACCGCTACAGCGACATCGTGGATATTTATGAAGGAGGCTACATGCACAACCGAGGCGTATTCCGCTCGGAGCCGAACTCCTGCATGAACAACGATATTCCTTACTATAGCACCATTAGCCGTGAGAGTATCGTGAAGCGCATCAAGGCGTATGCTGGCGAAACATACAGTTTCGAAGACTTCGTGAAGAACGACAAACGAGATGCAGGAATCGTAGAGAGCCGTGCTTTCGGTGGCAATGGCGACCAACGCAACGCAGGAACCTATCAGCATGCTCCTGTTATCCACAAGGGCAGTCCATTGAAGATGGCAAAGGTTAGAAAGCATCGCTAATGGCGAACTCTATGTTTAATGATAGTATAGACAATTAAAACAAGATAAAATGAAGAAACGCATAATAAGAATCGTAAGTTTAGCGTTGGTAATATTAGGTATGGTATCTTGTAGCGATGAGCAGGAAACTGCTCTTCGCCCACAAGATGCGAAATCTATACCTATGACTTTTCTGGTGAGCCATCCTGGACAAGCATCACGTGCCACAGAGACCAACTTTGAGAAGAATGATAAGATTGGACTCTACGTGGCAGACGCAAAAGCGCAATTGGAAATAGGTGGCAACCTTGTGAACAATGAGGCTCTTACCTACGATGGAAGCAAATGGACTGCTGCAAGAGCCCTCTATTGGGACAAAGGCACATATACAGCCTATGCTTATTATCCATACATCGAGAATGTAAGCAGCATCACAGACCAACCATTCAGCGTAGCTCTTGACCAAAGAGTTGCTAAGACTGCTACATCCCTTGGTGGATATGAAGCCAGCGATTTGCTCTTTGCTACCAGCAAGAACATCTCAGCATCAGCCTCTCCCATAAACCTTACCTTCAAGCATATCATGAGTAAGCTGAAGATACGATTGGTGAAGGGCGAGGACTTTGAGGGAGAAATGCCTGCTACTGCAGATGTGTATATCCACAACACAGTGCCTACAGCCACTGTCGATTTGCAAGCAGGTGTGGCTACTCGTTATGTAAAGGGAACCCGCCATACCATAGTTGCTCGTCAAGACGATGAAGCCAGCTATTCTGCCATTATCGTTCCACAGCGCATCGACAACCGAATGCCGCTCATCGAAGTTGTGATGAATGGTGTGAGCTATCTTTATGAGAGCAAGTTCCAATTTAAACCAGGAATAGAGCATCTCGTAAATCTTATAATCTCAGACAATCCTGATCAGGTGAAGATTGAGATTGGAGGTGAAATCCAGAACTGGCAATAATAGGCATACAGAGTCTGATAATTTAATATTATCGGTCAATTTATTCGTTATTTCAATAGAGGCAGTAGTCATAAAGCTACTGCCTCTATTGGTTAAATAGCTAATGATATTTAGCCATTCAATATTGCAACAATTATCGGTAAATACCAAATTTTCAGTCACTTATATTCCCTATAACATACTCTAATTAGCCATAGCTATTTCTGCAATTGATTGATTATCAATTTATTGAATAATGTACAAAATTCTTAAAAACTGTAAACGCTTTGTATAATTGAAGAAATTTTCGTACCTTTGCACCCGATAAGAATAAGGATAGCAATTCTCAATACTCAAATTACGAGATGTTATTCGCTAAGGTATCTAACGGAGTTGAGACTATTTGAGTTTAGAGTACTTGTGTTTTTGTACTTGGTCTCTTGCGTTCGTGATGAACTCTGAAAACTCCATAAAACTCAAATTATGAATTTTAAGGAAAAGATTGTAAGACTATGTATTCTATTTATTTTTGTACTAACTTCGCAGATTTCTGCATCTGCTAAAGAGTCTTCTACTTTCAATTGGCAGCCTGTTATTGATGCTATTATTGAAGTAGAAAGCAATGGGGACACAAGAGCTAAGAGCGGCAATTCTGTCGGCGCAATGCAGATTACCCCAATCTTGGTTGCAGAATGTAATAACATTCTTCGCAGCCGCAATCAAAAAAAGCGTTATAAGCTTTCTGATAGATTTAGCTTGCAAAAGTCAAAGGAAATGTTCCTGCTGATGCAATCGCAGTTTAATCAGGAGAATAATGTTGAGAAAGCCATTAGGGCTTGGAATGGAGGAAACAACTTTAGTAAGAAGAGAACACAGCGTTATTATGAAAAGGTGATGTGTGTGTTGAAATCTAATGATTAATATCATTAAATAAAAATAGCCAAGAAAAGCTTTTGCGTTTCTTGGCTATTTTGTTTTTAATTACTGTTTAAGCTTATCAATATTGATTATAGCTTAAGCTTATCGGCATAATACATTATTGCTTGTCGTGTAATTTTTTCAGCCTCAGCTAAAGAGCAATCGAGGTGACCTCCGCTGGCATTGAAATGTCCGCCACCATTAAAAAATTTCTGTGCAACTTCGTTTACCGAGAAGTCGTCGACAGAGCGCAAGCTTACCCAAATGCAATTATCCTTTCTATCGTCTTCGCGCAATGAGATAGACATCTTCATACCTTTTATGCGTAGAGGCTCATTTACGAGTCCCTCAGCATCTCCCTTTATGAAGTGGTAGTCTTTCATGTCTTGGCGTGATAGAGCGTAATATGAGGCATGCAGATCCTCAAATACGTTGAGCTTCTGGCTCATTATATATCCACGCAGTCTGATAGCCCAAGAGCTATAGTTGTTGAATACGTTTCGATATATCTTGTCTTTATCTATATTCTTTGTGAGCAGCTGGCAGATGATGAAGAATATTTCAGGGCGGTTGGAATTATATGTAAATCCGCCAGTATCTGTCATCATACCGCAATATAGGTTAGTTGCGAATTTCTTATCGAGTTTCTCAAACCCACCTAATTGCCAAACGATATGGAATATTAGTTCGCATGTTGAGCTCATCTCCTCGTGTGATACAGTTACAATGCTATCGATAGCCGGTCCCATGTGATGGTCTATGAGCACCTTTTCGGCTTTGCATTCTACTAATTCCTTTTCCATATCCTGCAGTCTGCTTGGCTGGTTGAGGTCAAGGCAGAACACAAGGTCAGCCTCTTTGAAAGCCTGAGAAATACGTTCTTGATGTTTGTCGTAGCGAAGTATCTTCTCGTTGTCTGGCATCCATGAAAGAAAGTCAGGGAAAGCATCAGGCATTGCTATTATAGCCTCTTTGCCAAAGCATGTGTGCAGATATTCTGCCCATGCCAAAGTAGAGCCCATAGCATCACCATCAGGCGACTTATGTGCACATATCACTATACGAGAAGAAGCCGCTATCTTCTCTTTGAGGGTAGCGGCTTCTTTATCAGTTAAGATATTTTTCAGCATTAGAATAGTTTTGAAGGATAAACGCCCTCGTCGATGAGTTTCTGAATACGATCAACTGTATCCTGACGGTCAGCAGCGTATGTCACACCGAACCACTTGCTTGTTGTATCAAGAACCTGAACAGTAGAAGTCTTCTCGTTGATGAGTTTGTTTACCATCAATGGAATAAAGAACTCAGCCTTGAGGTTAGAGATATTCTTTGGATCAGCAAGGAACTCCTTGAAATATTCCTCAGAATGCTCGAAATAGTCAGGAGTGAAGCCCCACATGTTCATAGAAACAGGAGTGTTGTCTTCTACTGCTACCCATTCGCCATTCTCGTCCTTGTAGCAAACAGGACCATTTACGCGCATGATTTCTGTACGTTCAACAACTGTTGTAAGGTTGCCCTCAGCGTCCTTTGAGCAGATTCCACGAGCTACGGTACCATTCTCGCTAAGAGTGTTGCCTACGCGGAAACCTACCATTGCATACTTGTTCTTTGAACCCTCTGGAAGTTCAGAAAGGAACTTGCCGATAACCTTGAAAGCATCACGGTTATAGAAGTCGTCGCAGTTGATAACGCAGAAAGGCTCCTTGATAACGTCCTTTGCCATAAGTACAGCATGGTTTGTTCCCCATGGCTTCTCACGACCCTCTGGTACAGAGAATCCCTCTGGAAGAGCGTCAAGGCTCTGGAATACGAGCTCTGCTGGGATGTGACCTTCGTATTTAGACAATACCTGCTCACGGAACTGCTCTTCGAAATCACGACGGATAACGAAAACAATCTTACCGAAGCCTGCCTGAATAGCATCGTAAATAGAATAATCCATGATGGTTTCACCGTTTGGACCCAGACCGTCCAACTGTTTCAAACCTCCGTAACGGCTGCCCATACCAGCAGCGAGGAGCAATAATGTTGGTTTCATAATACTTTATGTTAAATATGTTAGTTTGAAAAGTAAATCTACCTTTTTATTAGGTTGTAATGGCTTTTATAAGAAAACCATAAGACCATACTTTGTATACTCTGCAAAGGTAATACTTTTTTCGTTACTTTGACAGCAATGGCATAGTTTTTTGATGTTATGTATTCCTTTTTTTGTTGATAAGTAGCAGAATTGCCTTAGAATGGGTAGCCTATAGCCAAATGTAGCGTCTGGCTCTTCTTAAAGCTTGGCACATTATAGAATCCACTCTTATAAGGCAGATGCAGACCGATACCCCAGTCAACGCGGATAACGAAGAAGTCGAGGTCGTAGCGCAAGCCTACACCTGTGCCCATAGCCATTTGGCTAAACATGTTCTTAAACTCAAACTTGCTCTCTGGCCTATAGTCGTTGTCCTTCAACGACCACACGTTACCAGCATCAAGGAATACAGCTCCATACAGATTGCCAAACAATCGTGGTCGGTATTCAAGGTTGAAGAGCAACTTCATATCTCCCGTTTGGTCAAGATATGATGTTGTAGCCTCTGTTGGCATATATCCACCAGGACCCACTGTACGCATCGTAAAGGCACGAATGCTGTTGGCACCACCCACATACAATTGTTCATTATATGGTGGAGCCGACGAGTTGCCATAGCTCCATATTATTCCCGCAGCAGCATGAGCCACAAATTGGTCGTGGTCGTTAATGCTCCATTTCTTTCTCCAATCAGTCTCAATCTTAAAGAATTGGGCATAAGGATTCTTAAACATCTTCTTGTCCTTGCTGTTCCATTTATGACCGAAAGCAAGATAGCCGGCAGAAAGTATGTTACCAGCCTCGCTAATAGACATCTGCCAGAATATAGGATTGCGATATTTCTCCGGACTGGTATACATATATGTGTATTTCATCTTAGGCACAAACTGGTCTTTCATAGATACCTGAAGATAAGCACTTGTATTCAACACCGAATCAAACTTTGCCGAATGGCTCGACATATAATCGTACTGCAGAGTGAGAGGTGAGAACATGTGCATAGAAGTAGCAGATGGTTGGAAAGTATATGTAAGTTCGCCAGATACCACATGGCGCTTAAAGAATCCTGCTCTGTTTATCACATTCGATGAAGCCTTGAGCAATGTAGAAGGAGTGACATTATATCTACGACGCTTTAAGAAAGGTACCAACAGACGTGGAAATTCCAACGATGCATCAGCGCCATATTGATACGAGTGAGCATCGTCAGCCGAACCAGACATAGAGTGTCCCATTTGCCATTCGTATGATCCATTGAGGTTGATATCCAACTTCTCTCCACCACGGAAAGCATTTCTCTTGGTGAAACCAATAGTCATGGCAGGTCCCATACGTCCGGTCGTCTTGCCCTTGTAGTTTGTCTCTACATAGAAGTCGTATGGCTTGTCGAAAACACAGTTTAGCAATAAGTCGAGAGTGTCGCAAGCTGCAGTGGTATCACGAGGAGTAAACTGGAAGTCTACCGACGAAAACATACCCTTGCTTGCTATTCTGTTGTTCGATTCCGTATGCTTAGAATAGTCGTATGGCTGACCATGTCTAAGTTTCATGTCGCTCATTATCACCCTTGGTCTTACAGGCGGCTTTTTGCCATTGAAATAAGCACGGAAGAAATAGTAATGGATGGAATCCTTCAATTCCTCCATAAAGGTGCGTCTTAGGTTTATGCTGATATTACCAATATACCATTTCTTCAATGCCTTTTCTGGCAGATTGTCAGCCAACTCCACATCCAGCTTCACCTTACCAGGAGTGTTCACCGTGTCGGCACGATATGATGCATATGATGGTTGATAATAATAATATCCGTGGTTGCGAAACAAGTTGCTCAAGCGATTGCGTTCAGCATCAAGCGATACCACATCAAAAGGCGAGCCTGATTTAATCTTCGCTTCATCAGCCGATGCCGCTATCAGCGAGTCGGCATTCAAAGGAAAGTTGGAATAAGTCACGGTGTCGATAGTAAACAGATGACCACAATCCACATGATATGCTATCTTTGCTTTAGGATGTTTAGAATATGGTTTCTCCTCGTAGTTCACTGTACCACGGAAATATCCATGATTGCGCAACTGCGATTGTGCAACCGAAGCTCTAAGCGCAGGATTCACCCAGCTCATCAATACTGGCTGATTACCAAAAGTCTTTGTAACCCATTTGCCTATAGGCGATTCCGACTCATGGAAAGCATTCCATATCCACAAGCTGTAAGGGAAAGGAGAACGATAATAGCTACTACCAAATATTGCTCCATTCGGTGGACAGTCGAGTGCTGCCTCTATTTCCTCTTGAGTGGCAGTAAAGTGTTCGTTGCTCTCATAGTCGGTATATTTTATAGGCTCCAGACCTGTATACAGTCTGTCGCCTTCAGGCACTTCGCTTGTCGACGAACAAGCAAAGAGCGCTGAGCTAACGGCTATAGTTAAGAGAAATCTTATTATTTTATTCATTTTTGTGTGCTTTTAGTAGAGTCTGTCGACATGATGATAGGTGTCTTCACATCCTTGAATCTGAAGATATCCTTGAAGTTTTGCAGTTTTCTTCGCCAGATGAAACCACCGCCATATTCGCCAATGTTACCTTCGAGCCAATCGTAGCTGTCGCGGTTGTAGAACACGTTTAGATATTGTGTTGAAGCTTCGTTCAAACGATATTCAAACTGCACATTATTAAAGAAAGTCTCGTTTTGGTTTGCCACATCCGAGCCTGTAGATAGCTTTCCGCCTACTATAATCTTCAATCTGTTGTTCCAGAATCGTTTAGCAAACTTGAATGAGTAGTCGGTACGCACATTTCCCGTTGCATCGGTAGTGTTGTCGAGTCCGAAGCTTAGGTCGAGTGTGCGCAATGCGTTACCTGCAATACCATTAATCTGACTCTGCAAGAATGAGTTTAATGCCGAGTTCATAGAGAAGCTATTGGTATTGCCGTCTGCCAAATACATACCTGTGGTAAGCATGGTGATAGCAATCTTTCCGCGTTCTTCGGTGCTCATGGTGTTGAGCTCGTTGCTCAGCGACATGTCTTGTGGCGCATATATCACGAATTCAAGTCCCATATCCTCCAGCGTCTTTGTTATTATCACGCCACATTTGAAGTCTACCGAGCGGTTGTTGCCATTGGCATCCGACACTGTAGCCTTAGTATCCTCAAGTGCTGTGATATTGAGTCGTGGATTCATAGGGTCGCCAGTAAACTCCACATAGCTACCATCCTGAATAACGAAGGTCTTCAATGGAATCACAGGCAATGAATATTTCATCTCGCCATTATTGAGAGTATATCTACCACGTAGCGACAGTTCATCGATGGTGTTGTATTTCATCCTCAAGTCGCCACCACCAATAAGGTCTACATAGTTCGACTTATTAGCATTCAGTGCACATAGAATATGAGCACTCTCGTTGATGCTTATGTTAATGTCCATGCTGAAGCCATTCAATGGTGGACGCTCTATATCCATGGTTGTAGAATCGGCAAAGTTTGTAAACTTCACCAAGTCTTCCAACTGGTTGTCTGTGGTGATAGGGCTATCCTTCAGCACATATGTCATATCTGTAGAGCCCAGCACATCCAGCTTTCCTCGCATCTGCAAGTTGTCTATCGCTCCCTGCATTCTTGCATAGAAGTTTACGTATGCTTTGCCATAAGCTTCCGAGCGAAGGTTCTCTTTAGAATCTATGAGCAAGAAGTTTTCTGCCTTCATCTTTATGTCGGCATACATATTGTCGAGATCTGAGAAGTCAACATATCCTGCAGCCACCAATGGCTTGTCGTTATGCGAATACATCTCGAAGTTCTCAAAGAGTAGTCGGCTGTTAGTGATTGTCACAGGGTCGTTGTCGAAACGCAATTCCACGCCATAAGGCACACTATACAGATATGCCGAGTCGAGATACACCTCGCCATTCACCTCAGGTTTCGTTAGCGAACCCTTTATTGTTAGTCCGCCTTCGCCATATCCCTTTAGTCCGAATAGCTGCTCTGGAATAAAACCATTTACCAATGATAATGGTGTATGGTCTAATCCTAATGAAGCATCCAAATGTCCGTCGCCTTCTGATATGTATGTACCAGTAAGTGTGCATACCTCTTCGCCGTTTTGCATCAGCACACCGTCAACATAATGCGAACCATCATACTTCGGCATATATGTGAACTCCGTACCTACAGTTCCCATCTTGCATCCCTCGTATATCATGTTTGCTACTTGTAGCGTAGATGATAACGATAGCTCATCTTTAGTCTGTATAGCATGGAAGTCGCCATCCAGCACACCTGTCATATTAGGAGTGAAAGGCAGCAATGCAAAGATGTCGTCCAAGTTCAACTTGTTCACACTCAGCGTTATGTCCTGTAGTGCATCCTCGTTTGCGTCGTTGGTATATATCTGCAGACCAGTACCGTCAGAAGCCTTCATCTTCAAGTTTGCCGACACACGGTTGTCTTCGGCAAGGAAGATGTAGTTGTCATTGTTCACCCCAAACTTCTTATATCCCAACACAGGGTCGTCGCCAACGAATGATATCTTTATGCCATTCTCCTCAATGTTGGCAGCCATGTTTGCTGATAGTCCCAGTCGGTTTTTCCAGTCATAGAGTTTAGATTCTATGGTAGTTCCACGTTCCGTTATTGTACCATTAACTATAGCGTTGAACACATAGTCAGGGTTGTTCTTGTTGTTCTTCACCTGGATGCTGTATTTCACGTCAGTCTTGTCCGACTTGACGCTAAACTTCGTTGCATCAATGAGTATGCCACCCACGGTTATGGAGTTTACGTTAGCATAACCATTCAGTCCGGCTATAGGCGACGATGCCATATCCATGTCTATGCTCTTGCATTCCATGCCATAGTGCTTCAATAGTCGAGCAAAAATATTATTAGAGCCAGATGAGAAACTGATTCTTGCATTAGGCAGACGCTCTCTCAACCTACTTTGGTCAATATATCTGTCCTTCATCTGCTTCATCACCTCGTCCGACACACTCATCAGCTTATCCATCAACATCTCGTAGCCACCGCTTGCATCCATATTCAGATGGAAGTCGCCAGTGTTTACAATGGCATGAGTGGTATCGCGGAGAGCCAGAATGTCCAAGTCTATATCCTCAGGTGTGTATTCTCCGTCTTTATCCTGTATCAGTATGTTGCGTATTGTTCCTTGCGCTCTATGGTCGTTAGTGAGGTTTGAGCTAACATCGAGCTGAGTGCTCATAGAAATCTTTAGCGGACTCTCCACAAGTCGCATCTTAAACAAGTCGAGCTCATGCAGCTGACATGCCAACGATGCTGTGATTTCCTTACCATTGGTAAGAGCATTCAATGCAATATTGCCATTTATCACCTTATTGTCACTCACGATATCGGCAGCTATCTTACCATTGTTCACCAACGCATTTCCCTTAATGCCGTCAAGGTTATAGCCTTGGTATGAGAATTGTGATAGATTGATATCTGCTTCGAGCTTTGTCTTTGGCGACATCATGTCGAAGCCCTTGCCGGCAACTGCCACCTCGCCAGTAAGTGGCGATAGTCCAAGTCCGCGAGTGAAATGTTGCAGCTGTAAGCTTCTTGCTTTTATATTTGCCTTATAGCTGTTGTTGGCAAGGTTTATTGATGCCTTTCCGCCTACGCTTCCCTTGCCCTCAGATATATTGAATGCTGTGGCATACTTCTTTCCGTCAACATCCACCTTGCCCTTCAGCGCTATGCCGCTTGGTATGTTTATCATCTTTGCCACGCTCTTGTCGAGTAGGGTAGTGGCAAATTTCAGGTTATATGTCTTAGCCTCTATGTTGGCATGAGCCTTTAGATGGTCCATGTCATTGATGTTCCATGCCTGTCCAGATGCTTTCAGCTTCATAGCCGAAGGCAGTTCTATCGCCAGGTTGTCAATCTCCATCTTCCTCATGTTGCCATGCACAATGGCATCTATCGAAAGTGGATTATAAGGCCATTGGCGCTTAAAAGCTGTTGGCATATCAGCCATAAAGGTCATCAAATCCTTCTTGCCCAATGCGCCATGCAGTTTCACATGCAATGCGCCAGGATTCTCGTCGTCGAAGGCATTGAGATCCATTGTTAGCTTAGCCGAAGCCTCCGAATATGGAGTCTTCAGTGTTATCAATGGCAACTTCAACTTCGTAGAGTCCAAGCCTATAGCGCCTGTGATATTCGAAACCTCTATACCCGATTTCTCTTTGAATGCACAAGCTCTTATATTCATGTCGAGGTTCGGACTGCAATAAACAATATCCTTTATCGATAAAGCCATGTTGTCGAGCCTTATATGGTTCACATCCAGTCCCTTAGCCTTTGGCTCAAAGTTTTGGTCGTAGGCAATATAGCCTCCTCGCCAATCTACTAAGCCTACCTTGTATATGGCTTTATATAGGTCGAAGAATCCATTCTCTATGTTTGCTTTCTTTATTCCTAAGCCTACAGACATAGTGTCGCCAGGAGTTGTCAAAGCAATGTCTGTTTGCTTTATCGCCAACTTCCCAACGTTTATCTTCCAGAAGTTTTCGCTCTCTGTAGTATCCTCAGGCACGCTATCCGTCAGTGCAATATCAACGTTAGCCTTGTCGAGCAATGCCTCGTCAAGGTTCATGGTTTCTGCACCAAGGTCTATGCCGTGGGCTTTCAAGCTAAGTGTGCCTATGTTTCCTTTCACTATTGCCTGGGCTATAAAGTCGGTGGTGTTGAGCTTCATATCGTTAAACGATAGCTCGTCTATCTCCACACGGCTTTGTAATAATGGTAATAGCTGTATATTAGCAACAACCTTTCTGATGTCGGCAATAGTGTCGACATCAGAAAGGTTGTTCTCTATAGGGCGTGTCACTCTTACGCCCTCAACACCTAAATCTAAAGGAAAAACAAGATGCACCTTGTCTACAGAGATATTCATCCCTGTTTCTTCAGAAGCATATTCTGCCACTTGTCTTACAGCCCAGTTCTGAAAAGGGGGGAAGTAAAACAATACAGACAATAGAACAAGCAGCACTATTGGCACCGATATTGCTATGCCACAGCCTCTGAGTATTTTCTTCATAGATGTTATTTGTAGGTTATCGTTATCTCTTCACTCCTGCAGCCAAAGCCCTCCACAGATTGTCGTCGGGTAGGGGAGAATCTAAGGATATCAACTCCTTCGATACAGGGTGAACAAATTCAACATGATGCGACAGTAGCGATATGCTACCATCAGGATTTGAGCGTTTAGCTCCATATTTCAAGTCGCCCTTTATAGCACATCCCATGTGTGCCAACTGGCTTCTTATCTGGTGGTGTCTTCCTGTTAGCAGTTCCACTTCTAGCAAGTTATAATTATCAGTACTTGCTATCAGCTTATATCTCAACCGTGCCTTCTTCGACTTTGGCACCTCTCGGTCGTAAACATAGGTTTTGTTCTGCTTCTCGTTTCTCACCAGCCAGTTTTCCATATCTCCTTCCATCTGGCGTGGGGCTTCTTTCGTTATAGCCCAGTAAGTTTTGTGTATGTCTCCTTTGCGGAACATCTCGTTCAGTCTTGACAAAGCCTTCGATGTTTTGGCAAACACCACAAGCCCCGTAACAGGACGATCAAGGCGATGTACCACGCCGAGGAACACATTCCCCGGCTTTTGGTACTTCTCCTTAATATATTCCTTCACCGTTTCAGACAATGGCTTGTCGCCAGTCTTGTCTCCCTGAACTATCTCACCACTCTCTTTATAGACAATGATGATATGGTTGTCTTCGTAGACTACGGTCATAATGATCTTTTAATACCTAATATTTTTTCTGTTGGTATTATTACATGTTCATACCGCCATCAATCTGGATAACCTGTCCAGATACATAGCTTGACATATCAGAAGCCAAGAACAAGCAAACGTTTGCGATGTCCTCAACCTGACCACCACGACGAAGAGGAATCTTCTTCATCCAGTCTTTGCGAATATCCTCTGGCAACTGAGCTGTCATAGCAGTCTCAATGAAACCAGGAGCAACAGCGTTAGCACGTACACCCTTAGGACCGAGCTCCTGAGCGATACTCTTTGCCAAACCAATCATACCAGCCTTTGAAGCTGAGTAGTTGCACTGACCTGCGTTACCATGAACACCTACAACGCTCGACATGTTGATGATAGAACCGCTGCGCTGACGGAGCATGATAGGAGCACAAGCGTGGATAAAGTTAAACGCACTCTTCAAGTTTACGTTCAATACAGCATCCCACTGAGCCTCTGACATACGAAGCATCAAACCGTCCTTGGTGATACCTGCGTTGTTTACCAATACGTCGATTGAACCAAAGTCTTCCTTAATCTTATTTACAACAGCCTCTGTCTCTGCAAAGTCTGCAGCGTTGCCTGCATATGCCAAGCACTTTACGCCCAAAGCCTCAATCTCCTGACGAGTAGCCTCGAGACCTGCCTTCATATCATCGTTCAATACGAGGTCGGTGAAAGCTATGTTAGCACCTTCCTTAGCAAACTTCATGGCTACGGCCTTGCCGATACCACGTGCGGCACCTGTAATGAGTGCTGTCTTACCTGTTAATAATCCCATTTTAAAAATTTGTTATGTAAATATAGTTAATTCCTTCTATTTATATACCTTATTATATATATACTTATTTCATCACTCCTCTCTTGCCCAAAGCTCCATAAACCACTTTGGCAACCAGCGGCTTGCTCGATTCCTCTGTTAGCCCATGACCAAGTCTGCCATAAATGAATGGCACCTCCAAGCCTTTGATACAATAGTGTGTGATGTCGGCAACGAGCTCGATGTCTTCAAGGTCGAACTCGCCTTCTGCTACACCCTCAGCATAAACCTTGCGGAATATCTCCATCTCGTCTTCATCAAAGTTCTTGCGCACCTTTTCCACAGTCCAGATATTGCGGAAGAACTCTGCTCGCAAGTTGCCGTTTCTAACCACGGTCTCGCGAATCATGCTCAAGTGTGTGTATATCAGCTCTATTATCTTGTCTTGTGGACGAATCTTCTTTGCTGCAACCTCGTCGAGCTTGTCGCTTAGTCGCTCCAATTCCGATTCAATGACAGCATTATATACGTCTTCCTTCCTATTAAAATAGGTATATAGTGTTCTGCGACCCTTGCCCGAAGCCTGGGCAATGTCGTTCATTGTAGTATTGGCAACACCATTCTTTGCGAATAGTTGTCGTGCCACATCCACAAGTGTCTGTCGTGTTTTAGAGATTGACATGCTACTTTCCTCTATTTTGTTTGCACAATGAGTTGATATGTGCAAAAGTAGATTATTTCTACGACTTATGCAAGAAAAATTACGTATTTCAGCCTTTTTACAGTTAAAATACAAAAAAGTTGCAATTATATTTGGTTATATCAAATAATCGTTGTACCTTTGCACCCGCAATTCAGAAATACAGCAATCGCTGATATCTCAAGAATCGACTTAATGGTAATATCGCGGAGTGGAGCAGTTGGTAGCTCGCCAGGCTCATAACCTGGAGGTCGCATGTTCGAGTCCTGCCTCCGCAACTAAAAATGGTCGAACTTCTCTTAAATAGAGGAGTTCGACCTTTAATCTTTTAAAGGCGTTGCGGATAGTGGGACGGTATTCGGACGCTATATTATTAATAGCATTGGTTGTCTTCGGATAAACAATGTAAAAAAATGTTTCCAACATCTAAAAAACTCTTATCGTCAAAAGATATAATAGGATATACTCTTCCAAGGTTGCATACTGGTAAGGATTGGTATGTAGATTTTTATGTTTATGATCCTACTATTGACGGACTCAAGCGAAAAAAGTATATGCTTAATAAATATGCTAAGAATGAGCGAAAGAAAATAGCATCAGTTCTCATCACTAACCTTACGCAATTGCTTATATCAGGCTGGAATCCTTTTCTTAATACAGATAAGTCAAGGGGTTATACTACCTGAGATGTCGTTATTAAACGCTATACCGATTATACTAAAATTGCAGAGAAGAAAGGAATGCTCAAATCTAAGACTGCAGTCGACTATCGTAGTCGATTATCGGTATTGCTATCCTATATCGAGGAGGCAAAAATCTCAATAAAGTACGTTTATCAGTTTGACAAAACTTTTGTTGTTGATTTTCTCGATTATATAGTCTTCGATAAGGAACGTTCACCTAAGACTCGTAACAATTACCGCACCTGGTTATCTACATTTGCTACATGGCTCGTAGATCGGCAGTATATTAAGGAAAATTGCGTTGAGAGCATATCAATGATGAAGGAGGGCGAAAAGTTTCGTGATGCCATTAAGATTGAAGACTTGCGAAAGCTCAAGGAGTACGCATTAGATAAATGCCCATGCTTCTATCTTGCCTGCATGATGGAATACTATACATTCATACGTCCAGAAGAGCTGCGTCATATTAAAATTGGCAATATCTCTATCAAGTATCAGACAATTACTATACCTGCAGATGTATCAAAGAACAGGAAAGAGCAGGCGGTTGCTCTTAATGATACGATATTAAAGTTGATGATAGATCAAGGTATATTCAATAATCCTTCCTCTGATTATCTGTTTGGTAAAGATGTTAGACCAGGTAAAGAACAAATTGCTATTAATCGATTCAGACAAGAATGGGCACGAGTAAGGAAAGCGCTTGGCTTCCCTAACTCATACCAATTCTACAGTCTTAAGGATTCTGGCATTCGAGATTTGGCTAATGCAGAAGGTATTGTTGTTGCACGAGACCAAGCTCGGCATTCTGATATCTCAATCACCAACAAATATCTCAAATCAGAAAAGGTTGCTCACGAAGAAACTAAGCATTTCCGAGGTGAACTATAAAACCTCGTAGAAATAGCCTTTTTTCATATTGCTAATTTTCCCTTGACGAATGTAGACCTCTATCTTTGCACATACATATTTCTTATTACGAAGGAGATAGATCTTAGAAGGGTCTGGAATATCCTCTGTTATCAAATCATAGGTTATCAAATTATGCTTATCTATTAGCAGATTTCCTATGACTCCAGATATATTCGTTAATGATAGAGACGCCTCTTCTGGTTCTTTATAGAACATTTCGTACATACCAGACGCTGTGTAGGTCTTAGGAATTCTTTGCCTAACGTCTTCTCCATCGTGTACTTTGTCATTATAAGATGTACTACCATTTGTGCTGAGACTCCATAAATATGGGCTTTGAAACATAATTGGCATCGATATATCTTCCTCCTCCGTGGTGGTCGTATCTTCTACCATTCCTTGCATAGCATCTTGAACGGTTGTGTAATATTCTCCTTCGTCATCGACCTCCATATTATCAAGCGATGCTTGTTTCTCGTTTGGAACCGATGGAACATACACCCATTTGTTTACTTGTTTGTCTTCTTTGTACCAAAAGCCCTTAGTATTATTCTTTCTCCTCTTTACCATTGCTACAGGACTAATCTTCAGACTTACATAGTCGTCACTTTCCGTATCTCTTATAAGAGGATTGAAAAATCCACAGCGTATTAAACCTTTGTATAATCTTTCACTATTAGGATCATCCCACCAGGCAGGCTCCTTTCCTGATATATAATATTTATTGTCAACTTTGAATATTTGCGTACTTTGTTCACGTTGTTTCATATTATAATACGCTTCTTCAAGTTCCTCGTAAGTATTATATTCCTTTGTTTCAAATTTTTTTTGTACTGATTGTGAGATATAATCTCTCCAATCATGGTTTACTGATGAATCGAAGTCGTATTCTATGTTCGAGGTAGCCAAGTTAGATAAACCATCTTCGTCATACTCACAAGTATATTCGTCAGAGCATTCGTAGCTCACAATACCATTTGTGCCAAGTTCGTTTGTTGAGAGTATCTGCACAGTCTTCTCAAACTCATCAAAAACAATAGACGCATTGAATAGTTTTCTCACCTCCTCCAGAAAAGTATATACCTTCCAATGTGGTAGAGCGTCTTTTATGTTTACCGTGTTCATTGCATTTGCTATGAGTATGCTATTCCATGGTTCTACGTCGAAGTCGTTACGTATAAGCTTATAACCTTCATACTCCATAACCTTTTTGATGACATACATCAGAAAAGGTTGAACAGCGAGATTATACATGACTAATCTATCACCAGATGGCCAGTGCATACCATCAACTCGAAATTTATCTATTTTAACCCATACAACAGCATTATTTAAGGTATCCTCATTATGCTCATCATTAATAGGATTGAAGGCTGCGACACCTGGTTGACCAACGAAATTGTAATCAGTAAAGTCGACCATCAATGGCTCGCCTGCATGATACAGAGGCCAGGTGCCATTGAAGTTAATTCTTGGTATACTTGCATAGCCTTCTCTATCGAGACCTTTGGTTACGACAACTCTCGGATAGTCAATTTCATCAATATAATGCGATTCAAACTTAGCATTGTATTTAATGCGAGACTTGCCGCCAACGAGCTGCAGCTTTACAGTCTCGTTGGTGATGCTTGTTACGGTAGCTTTGCCGCTCATAACAAGGATATTGTCAACATATAGCTTACAATCTTCGTAGTCTGGCAATGTCTTCTTAACGTCCATACGCTGCACATTACCAAACAATACTTGATTCTCGTGTATTGACATCGGGAATGAAATGTCATAGGTGTACGAGCCTGAATCTCTGATATATTGATTCTCGAATGTAACCTTAATCTCTTCAGATGATGATGGCACACCTACTTTGCCATCGATTGTACATACTATCATACTATTTATTGCTTTGTAAACGTTGATAATGTTTCCATTCTCTATCCAATTCTGCCATCGACAACTTTGCATGAACACCTGCAGCAAGCAAATCTCTCAAGTTGTCGATAACTATGTTTGTATCATCGATAGTGTTCTTCAAGTCCTCGTTATCTGTCTGTACAGTAATCGAAGGAGCTGACACTACCGTCGCTCCACCTTGACCTATTGAGCGAGAAATATCAGCTGCAGTAAGTGTGCTAACTGTATTATTGCGCTGCGCCTGGTCTATAAGTTGTAGAGCAGGAAGGATAGAAGGATTGTTGACTGCATTATGGTTAGCAACAAATTCGCCTTCGTGTACAACTCCAGCTTCCCTTCTATAGCGTTTACCAGACGTAAAACCACCCTCATAGTAGCCAGCCTCTTGAGCCTGCTGTTGCTTTTTGATAGTTGCTATCTGTATAGCACCTGCAGCTACAGCAATACCTGCTGCTACTGGCGCAAGTGTTAAGTTGGCAGGAAATGGCACGCCCTTCATAGCAGAACTATATGCTGCGATAGCTGATAGCGCAGTTTGAGCAATAGCTTGAGCAATCTGCATTGCTACCTGTTTACGAGCATATTTACTCTTAATCTTTGCAACTTCCTTCTCTTTCTTCTCTTCGAGCTTCTTGGTCTTGGCAGTATTGTTACCAGCTGCATTTATGAGCTTCTCGTATTTCTTCTCGGTTACGGTAACCTCGTAGTCTGACTGAGCAGCATAATACGACGACATTCCACTAAGCAGAGGAGAGACGGTATCCATTGCAGCCTGCATCTTAGTAACAAGATTATTACACATATTTGCAGTCGCTTCCGACATGGCAGCCATAGCCTCTTGATGACTGATAACACCCTCTGTTTCCATGCTCTTAATATTATCAAGAGTAGACTTGTATATGTCAATATCAGAGGTTATCAAGTTGCCGACATTGAGGCCGTTAGGATGCTTGTCGCTATAATCCGCCTGCGCATTATTTGAAGCAGTATTATAAGCTGATTGAACATTCTGCTTAAATTGCTCCCCTGCAGAGTTCTTAAGATTTTCAGAAGATTCAAGTTCTGCATAGTGAAGTCGAATCTTCTTTTTCATCTCTTCATACTCTTCTTCCTTCAATAGCTTTTTAGAGTGCAATGAATCAAGACCTTTGAGAGCAATATCTTCTTGCTCCTTAATATCTTTACGCCCCCACTCTGCACGATATTGAGCCAGGAGATCGTTATATCGTTGCTTCAAATAGATAGCACGTTCTTCTTCCTTCTGTGTCATCTCTGCACTCACATTAAGCCATTCTTCTGTCCCTTCAGTAAGCGCAGTCTTACGGTCTGCAAGAGCAGTCATATCAATTTCAAAGAGTCGTTCGTTCAGAGCTTCTTCATCGTGATACATATCAGACTTAGGGTCTTCAAACTTGTTGTTTGCTTGATTTATAGATTTTTGGCGGTATGCCTCTATGTCAAGAACCCTAGCCTTAACATGATCTTTTTCACGTTCCGTTTGCTCCGAAGCTATTTCCTCTTGCATCTGGCCGTAGTCTGTTCCATACTTCTGATATATCTCTTCAAGAGCTTGATACCCACGTTCTGCTATCTCGTGCCGAGCATCGAAATATTCTGTATATAGTTTCTCACCTTGTGAGAAAGCTAACAAGTTTTCTGCCTGCTCTTTTTCTGTCTTATCCTTTGCAGCCTGTAGTTCTGCCTCATATGCAGCTTTGGTTTCTGCAGACATCTCCTGTTCGCGTTTTTTAGCTGCAGCCTCCCTGTCTTCTTGGGGGTCACCAGTACTGCCAGTATTATTGGTACTGTTAGTATACCCGGGAAGAGATGAAATATTTATATTCCCATTTGTCGTATTGGTACCGCCATCGTCCTTTTTTATAATATCTGTTAATACTTTTTTTATGTTCTTATTGCTATTTATGGTTCTATTTAAAGCAGCTTCTTCTGCATCAAGAACTTTTTCTTGACTCACTACTGCCTCTAAGCGTTTTGTATGTATCCACCCTTGCTTCTTATTCGATTTTAGCGCATCGCTATCTATGTGAATATAGCCACCTTTGTCATAGAGAGAAGTTCCAGGTCTGAACACTTTTTTTGTTGTATATATGTTAGGATGAGCCTCCCTCTCCGCCTTAACTGCTTTTAGCGAACCTTTAATCTTTGTTTCTTTCGTTTTTAGTTCAAGACGTTTTTTGGCAATCTCCCTCTTCTTCTCATATATTGCTTCAGCCATGGCTGCATCTTCCAATTTCTTAACATAGTCTTCAATGGCTTTTTTGTTCTCATTATACAATTTACCTTCTTTAGATATACTTGCATGATATTCTGGAACCATTTTTTGTAAAGCTACTATAGCTGCTTTACGTTCTTTTATACTATACGCATTAGAGCGAATAATTTTGGTGAGCATTTCTATTTTGCTACGCTCGTCAATAGTCGCATCAGCCACTTTTTTCTCTAATGCTTGATTTTGCTCCAATACTGCTTTTCTGTTTTTCACTTCCTGCAAGTTGTTTCGAAGAGCTTCATTGTATGAGTTAAACGCCTTTACAGTACCATATACAGCGACGCCTACTACAGTAAGAACCGTAGCTAATGCAGCCCAAGGGTTAGTTAGGCTGGCAATTCGCGCAGCTCTCATTACCGCGATATAGCCTTGTACTCCCTTAGTTAGCAACGCCCATGTTGCCCTTAATGCAACAAGTGAAGCTTTGAGTAGAGTTTGTGTTGAGACAAGTGCTTTGTCCATTGCCATATTGAGAGCTTTCGTCAAAGTGTTAAGCTTTACAGCTATAGTCTCTTTATACCACAGTACTGTGCATACAGTAATGGCAACACCAAGCACTGCAAGTTCTTTTGCGTTGTTAGCAACGTAGTTTACTAATGTTACTAATGTTCGTATTGCAATACTCATTGTAGAGATGGCATAAGCTGATATAGGTATCAGTTTTTTACCAAGTTCAATATTTAGATCTTGAAATTGCTTTTTTGCCTTATCGAGATTTGCCTGAACTGTAGAGTTTTGAGTGTTGAACTCATTGAGTACACTTGTACCGTCCGAATACGATTTCGTAGCGAGGTCTTGAGCTGTTTTTACTTGATCAAGATGCGACGCAACAGCTGAGAGAACTCCCACTGCGCGAGTGCCATTGAGATTCATTGCCTCAAACATAGGTGCCATTTGGTCAAAACCACCTTTAGATTTCATTGCTTCCAGAAAGGTCATTAAACCCTCGTTAGCGTTTGTCCTCATCAAGTTCGTAAACTCTTTAACCTGCATACCAGCAATCTTTGCAAATTTGGCAGGTTCTTGGTACATCTTCGTAATAAGTTGTGAGAATACGGTTGCAGAAGTAGCTTCTTCCTGCATATTCTGATCGAGAGCTGATGCTAAGCCCATTATCTGTGCCTGTGTCATTCCTGCTTGAACACCTACGCCTGAAAGGTCGGCCGTGAAATCTACTATATAGCCTGCGTTAGCAGATGAATTCTGAGCAAGTTCATTAATGGCAGAGCCTGTAGCGAGCATGGCTCCACGCAAGCCTTTGGTCCTATCTTCTCCGAACATCTGGGCAAGTTTACCTATCTTATCAACAGCTCCTTTACCAAGATCGTCACCAAGGGCGACATTAATTTTATCAGCTCCGTCAACAAATTCTTCTATCATCTGTTTGTTGGTAATGCCAAGTCTACCTGCAGAACCAGCCAGTTCGTTGAGCTGCTCACGTGGTGTACGAGTATCCAAACGCTTAAAGTCTTCGTTCATCTGATGTACTTGCTCATCGGTTTGTCCTGTATACTTGCGCACATTAGCCATTGACTCTTCCATCTTTGCATAGGCTGCCACAGACTGACGTACGGTAGAAGATAATCCTGAATAGGCTGCAATAGTCTGAGTTATTGCGCCCCAGTTTTTATTGAGAAAGTTGGCTGTTTTACCGAAGAGGGATTCTGACTTCTCTTGTTCTCCATTAATAGCAGCTATCTGTGCTTTCAATTTCTTGGCATGGTCCGTCAGATCTTCGAATGCTGCAGTACCTTGCTTCTGATCAGCGAGTCGTTCGTTTACAATCTTAAGAGAATACTGAAGGTCACGTAGCGACGAGCCACTTATATTTTTGAGAGTTGCATCTATCAGATTATTCTCTCTGGCAAGGTCCGTTACGGATCTTGTAGCAGCTTTTATCTCTTCGTCATATTTATCTATGGTTAGGTTTGCCTCTTTCTGCGAGGTATTAAGCTGCTGAATACGATTTTTAATCTTAGACAGGTTTTCAGCAGTCTCGTGATAAGCGGTATCATCTGGTTTGATATCTCCAAGCTTTTGTTGCAGCGAGGCAGCTGCAGCTGTCAGTTCATTAAGAGATGCGCCATTAATGTTGCCTAAAACGTTCTTGAGATTATCAGCAGCTTGATCGAGTGCTTGCAGTTCTTTCTTAGACTGTATAGACGAAGCCTTTAATTCGTCCATGCGGTCTTTGCAATCTTGAAGATATCTATTTAGTTTGTTGTATTCTTCCACAGTTGTCGCCTGTTTCATAGCACGGCGCACTTCACGAGCAGCCTTCTCAATATCGCCGAGTGAAGCTGTCTCAAGATTATTTATTGTTTCAATAGTTTTGGATACATTATTACCATAAGCTTTAAGACTCGCCTCTGCTGCTTTTATTTCTTTATCAAACTTATTGATATCTTTAACTAAAGTTTCTGGATCACGAAGAGCATCCGCCTTCTTCTTCTTCAATACTTCAAGACGCTTTTCAAGATCTGCTATCTCGTTTTTCGCCTCTTGAGTATTGAGACTTATGATTGTTTGAAAAGTCTGAGTTTTTTCCATATAATAAGTGCTACATTTGGTTTATGAGCCAAATGTAGCACTTATTATATATGGGGAAAAATACAAAATTAATTTCTACACTTTGTGTAATAGAAAAAATCTCTTCCCATAGACATGTATAAATCATGAAATTTGAACCATTTTTCTTTTTCTGCATAATATTCAGCAGACTTAGGTTTGGCTTCATCCCAAGCATCACTTGCTTCGCACATTTTCACTCTTACACTCTCGCGCTCCTCTAAATATGCTTTCTTAAAGTCTTCACGAGCTTTTCTTAATTCTTCAGAGCCTGGAGCAAGAGTTTTCTCGTATTCAATTTGTCGCTTGCATCTTTGAGCAAAAGAGTTATCGTCTTCAGGTTTCTTGCTCTCATCTTTTGCTGCATCAACCTTAGGCTCGCTCTTGATGACTGGTTGTGGCTTTTCTTTTGGCACACCATAGGTGTTAGCTATCTTGTTTACCTTTTCACCTACAGTTTGCAAGCCTTGAAACAAGATAAGCATTACGAAGAACACCGCTGACAAAAGAAAGTAAGTATCCATATTCTTGATGTTTTAATTATTATATCGCAAATATAAACCTTTTTCTTTATATTGCCAAGTTTTCTTGCTTTTTTATTCCACTTTCACGTACTTCAGATATTTAATTGTAGCACGAGGGTTAAAATTCACGAGCTTCACATTATAGCCTTTAGTTCCCCAGCGCCAGAAGAGGAATCTATGTTTATAGTCACGCACGACGAACATTGCTATAGAGTCGCGCATATTATATTGTAGAATGGAATCCGAGAGTGATAAGTGTATGTCTGTCCAATGGTCATGATATATATAGTCATTATCTGCAGGTGCTGCTCTCAACTTTATGCTGTCTCGTGTCGATATCTCCGTCTGAAGCTGTGAGGTTATTGCTGCAGGTTTTACATCTAAGTCTTTTAGCAGAGCTTTATCTGTAATCTTCTTGTATTCCTCTTTCGTTACTACAAGAGCAGGTACTGATGCTACAGGAACCGTATCGTGTATGGTATCACGGATAATACTCGGATAAGTATTCCATGAGTTCAATATCTCTATCTGAGATTGCAAATGTTCAATCTTCCTTCTGTATTGCTCTCTCTTAACGAGCAAGGTCATAATGAAGATTATTACGGCTGCAATGACTATCAGTATTGCAGGCATAAGAAAATCCTTCTTTTTCATTTTATGTGAATTATGTTATTGACATGCTTACCTGGTATAGAGATTTGTACCCACGAGTAGTTATACTCATCGATGCATTGTCCTACGTTGATTTTACCTTGACGTATAAGAGAAACAGCAGTTTCAAATAAAGCCTTATTGTCTTCCTTTGTGCTACCCATGGCGTGGATATCTGCAGCTTGCCCTAATAGATGTTGCGAAGTTCTTGAACCACCAACAGCTTTGTTAAGCTCTTGACAGCGATATCCTGAGCTTACGATGATTGGTTTGCCGAACGCTATGCGCAATGGTTCCAAGACTGTCTCTGCCAGTAGCTTCAAGTTGGCAAGGTCTGACTTAGATGGAGTGTTGTCAATAGCTCTGTTGCGAGCTGTTACTGAACGAGTGAGCTCCTCGAGAGTAAAGTGCTGTGATAATTGCATGATGTATTATGTTTAGTTGGTTTGTCGTTCTGCAATATTGAGGTATTCTGCCAGTCCTGGTATGCGCTCGATGAATTTAAATCGAAGTATATAATACAGGAAGGATACAATTTGCCATGGTGTAGTACCAGGCTTAAATATCTTCTTCAGGTTCTTCAGTATATTGAGAGCATAGAAGTAGAGTACCACGTATGTAACGAAGCTCACACATTGCAGAGCTCCTTCGTACTGATGCTTCATTTGTCCAACAGTATATATGGCACAGCACAGTATGAAGAACACAGTAGCTTCTGCTCCACATCTTAAAGCCTTTTTTATGGAGAAGTCTTCATGATTAGCTATCATGCCAGACAGGTACCCAAAGAAGAAGTTAAGAAAGAATACTATCATTAGCGATGTCAGTTCTCCCTCAATAGGCTTGAGGAAAGCTATAACTGCGATGGCGATGCCTACGCATAGTGAACGGATATTTTCTATCATAGTTGGATTTATTGTTGTTATATATAGACAAAGATATTATGAGCATAAACTAAATAAAAATACGCTCACGGTTCTTACTTTCTAATATTTCTGATTTAATATCACACCATCTGCCGAAACACCTCCACCGTCAAACTTGAATTCGTATAGCGTATTCGAGTCTGGGCCTGTAGCTTTGTCTGCCTTGAGTTCTATTCGAACTGTCCAGTCTGGGCATTTAGTATTCTCACGCTCTGCATAAGCTATTTGTATAGGAATACCGAAGCTGTAATCAGCGTTCACCCCTTTCTGTGCATCTGATAACGAGCCGTAAGATTTCATCTTGAAGCTTTTCTCGTTGATGGCAAAATTGATCACATCATTAATACCGATACTGACATCATCTGTCTTCAGATATGTACCTTCTCCGTCATCAGACTCGCCAACAAGTCTAATCCTAAGATTCGAGAGATAATCTGTAGAGAGTGTGAAGCTGACTTTCAATAGCGTTTCTGATTTAATAACACCTGCAGTATTATCAGAGTTGTCATAGTACAACATCTGTCCTACCTCCTGTCTCAGTTTGAGATTGCTAATATTTACCACAATGGTTTTAGTAGTAACAGGTTTGTCATCACTCTTTGCCAATGGCAATGTGACGTAGGCATCACAGAATTCTACAGTATTCTTTACTGCTGGGCATACGATACATTTAGGGAAGGTTGTAGAATCGTGGTCAGTTGTCGAACAAAGGAGCGGAATAAATGTCAGCCTGTCGCCAACATTATAATCTAGTAGACATCCGCGATAATTAACATCAAGTATTTCGCCCTCGTATATTTTTCCCCCGTGCTTAAAATCTACACGAAAGATAGTTATCTCATCGTTCATAACTCCAGGCTTCATAGGTACATCTGAAGACACGAACACCTTCGTCTTATTAGTCTCGTTGTATATACAGACGGCAGGATAGATATTGTCTCCAAGTCCCTTACGTAGCATATTCAACAGATCGCCCAACGAGAAAGTATTATTCGGATAAACAGGATCATCACCACCCTGAAACAATATGCAAACAACATTGTCATCATACACCACATTGTTCTCGCTATATCCGTACACAACTGCTCGAAGAGGAAAGTTGTTTTCGTTCTCGTTGCTGTTATAACCAATGAAGTCTGACAGACGATAAGGAGCTTCTGAAGTTCCTGTAGGCTTATTGTATGTCCATCTGCCAAGTTCTTTGGCCTGCTGCACATCATTTACAGTTCTCATACCGAATACACCATTAGGATTGCCAATCCACCATCCTGTGTCACTCTTGGCAGTCCACGTTCTCATATCAGCATTAAGCGAATCTGTTACTCTAAGTTTGCAGAAGAATGCGACGCAGTCGCATAAATGTTAAATAATCAAGGTAAAACTATGATTGCTAAAGACAGTTTCGTACCTTTGTTGTAAAAAGGTAGAATCG
>OIXA01001463.1_pt1 | contig 29789 bp, 19 predicted proteins | sample 1587721 | NCBI WGS metagenome assembly OIXA01 (sample SAMEA3888900, study PRJEB22519) | human gut metagenome | biome: human gut; feature: human-associated habitat; material: faeces | place: Denmark | collected 2013
CCCCTGCGCTCGGGACTTTCACCCGTTAGATTGTGCCCATGCCTGGCACACCAAAAAAGGACGGAGACCGCGGAGGTGTCCGTCCTTTTCATTCAGAAGACAGGCCTGAGGCTCAGACCCTCTTCATGCTGCAGGGGCCTGCCTCAGGCGGCGAGGGAGCCCTTTTCGCCCTTGCGGCCGACCATGGCGAGCGCAGCGAGCAGAGCGAGCTGCGGGCCGAGGTGCATGTCGGTCGAGTCGAAGTATTCCTTGAGGCTGTGTTCGAGGAAGGTCTCGCCGCCCGTGCCAACGCAGATGGCCGGGATGTTGAGGGACATCGGCTGGTTGGCGTCGGTGGAGCTGCACTTGACGTGGCGGGCTTCGATGCCGAGGGCGTCAAGGGCGCCGAGGGCGGCCTGGACCGCCGGGCAGTCGGCGGGACGCATGCCGGCGGGACGATTGCCGATCTGGGTCTTGACGAGCTTGAGCTGGTGGGCTTCGTCGGCCTTGGGCCAGTGGGCGTTTTCAATGCGAACGGCCTCTTCGAAGGCGGCGAGCACCTTGGCTTCGAGCGCTTCGAGGGTCGGCAGGTCGACGCTGCGCATGTCGACGTCGACTTCGCAGCGCGCGGCGATCGTATTGACGGTCGTGCCGCCCTTGATCGTGCCGATCGTGTAGGTGGTCTTAGGATCCTCAGGCAGGTCAAGGTCGGCGATCATCGCGCCGGCGCGGCACATCGCGTGGATGGCGGAGGGCACGTGGCCGTAGTCGAGGTAGGAGTGGCCGCCTTCGCCCTCGATGGCAAGACGCCAGCGATGAGCGCCCGTGGCGCCGTTCTGAACCGTGAAGACGTCGGCCATGTCGAGGGCCATGAAGCCGTCGATCTTACGGGAGCCGTCGAAGAGGGCCTTGGCGCCGCGGATGTCGCCGTTGCCTTCCTCGCCGACCGTGCCGACGAAGAGGATGTCACCGTCCGTCTCGATGCCGGCCTTTTCAAGGGCGCGGAGCACCTGAAGCATGGAACGGAGGCCGGAGGCGTTGTCGCCGATGCCGGGACCGTAGTAGAGATGACCTTCCTTGCGGACCTTGAGGTTCGTACCGGCCGGGAAGACCGTGTCAAGGTGGGCGGCGATGGCGAGCACGGGGCCCGAGCCCGTGCCCGGACGACGGCCGACGACGTTGCCGCTAGGATCGATCACGACGTCGGTCAGACCGTATTCCTTCAGAAGACGGGCGATTTCCTCGCCGCGGACGCCTTCGGCAAACGTGGGGGATTCAATCTCGGAAATGTGAATCTGCTCCTCCATCGCGCGGTCCGCTTCATCCACACAGACCTGCAGGGCGGTCTTCACGCGGTCGTCGCCGCACAGGTCGGCAAGGCGGGCCTTCATTGCTTCGGAAAGCGTCGGTTTCATGTCTGTCTCCTTATGGTTTCAAGTCGGGTTGCGCCCTGCGGGACAATCGTTGGTGGATATCCGCAGGGCGGCAATCCGGAAATTTTACCCATCCGTACCGAAATTTCGCCATCCTCCCAAACCCTATGGCCAAGCGGGTTTTACCCGACAGCCAGCGCCTCCCGCCAGGTCATCTCAAGATCAGCGAGCCGCAGGCGCGCGTTCGCGGGACTCGTCGAGGGAAGCGCGAGAACGCGAAGGTCGGGCCGCTCCAAGAGCGCCTCCCGCTGCGCATGCCGCCTCCAGACCACCGCACTCTTTGAGCCGTTGAGAACCACCGTCCCGATCGTCGGATGCGACTTCAGAAGACCCGCCACGTCGTTGGGCGTCATGTTCCGGATGCTGCTGTCGAGGCTTCCCGCCCGCTCGCACGAGCCGATCGTGTCCCAGAGCGCAACGCCCGACCGCCTGAGTCCTTCGAGCCTCTCCTCATAGTCGGGAGACGAGAGACGAGCCGTCTCCTCCGGAAACAGCAGCGCCATCAGCGGCCAGAAGCGGTTGGCGGGATGCGCGTAGTACTGTGCTGCGGCGAGCGACGCCGCTCCCGGCATGCTACCGAGAATCAGGATGAGGGGCGCCTCGCCCACGACGGGCGCGAGTCCCGTGAGCACGACGGCGCCCTCCTCGTCCGCTCCCGTCGTCTTTTCGTTTTTCCTTTCTCTCATGGACCTTTCCCCCCGACAAAAATGTTCTCAGACACAGGCATCGATCCTTATATATAAATGTCGCCCCGTGCCGGATTTGACTTTGGACAGCTTCCCTAGGACAACCTCTCTAGTCCGAAAGGAGTGCTTGCAATTTTTTCTGCGGCATGCTCGCTTTTCTTGCCTTTCGATGTGCTATTATCGCCGCGCCTGCTTCTCCGACGCCCGCTCCACAAACCGATCGGCCGGCCTCGGGAAGACGCACACACGCATTTCAAAACCACTACAAACCGAGGTTTTTACATCATGATGAAGAAGCTTATCGTCGTCGCCGCTGCCGCTCTCGTCGCCGCCGGCGCCCAGGCCGCCTCCTACAAGGACGGTTCCTACACGGGCGAAGGCAAGGGCCGCGAATCCCAGATCCAGGTCCAGGTCGACGTCGCCGGCGGCAAGATCGCCGCTGTCAAGGTTCTCAAGCACGGCGAGACCGACATGATCATCGCTGCTCCGATCGAAACGATGATTCCGGAAATCGTCGCCAAGAACGGTGTTGAAGGCGTTGAAAGCGTCGGCGGCGCCACGATGTCCTCCGACGGCATCAAGGCCGCCGTTCAGGACGCCCTCGCCAAGGCCAAGTAATCTTCTTCGCCCGAAGCAAGGGTTCTGAAGGAAGCCTCTTCCTTCAATGAAGCCTTACGAGAGGGAGGTTCGCACTGCGGACCTCCCTCTTTTTTTATTTTGCAAACGCCTTCTCCACACGCGAATCGCACGTCCGTGCCCTTCGCGCATCTTTTTTGACGCCTCCCTGACTATCCGCAGGACCACTAAGGCGTTTGTCGGATCTCTCCGGCCCGATTCCGCGTGACAATGGACCTTACGCCGCTTGAAAAAGACGGCATCGAACCCGCACAACCCCTGCAGAAAAAAGAAAAGGATTTCATCATGCAGCCGAACTACTCCGTCAGCCTCCCGCACTATTCCGTCGGTCCCGAAGCCTACAGCCTTGTTGGCGACATCATTCGACCCTACGGCACCCGCGTTGCGGTCGTCGGCGGCGAAACGGCCATGACGAAGGCCAATCCCTCCCTTCTGCCCGCGCTCGAGGCGGCCGGCCTCACCGTCACGGACGTCCACGTCTACGGTCATGACTCCACGGTCGCCAACGTCGAGGCGATCAAGGCCCGCTCCGGCGTCAGGAATGCCGACGTGATCCTCGCCGTGGGCGGCGGCCGCTGCTGCGACGCCGTCAAGACTGCGGCCGACATGATGGGCAAGCCCGTCATGACCTGCCCGACCGTCGCCTCCAACTGCGCGCCGGTCTCCGCCATCGCCGTGCTCTACAAGGAGGACGGCTCTCTGCACGGCTACCACTTCGGCAAGGCCTGCCCCGCCCACTGCTTCATCAACACGTCCGTCATCATGGACAGCCCCGAGCCCCTCTTCTGGGCGGGCCTCGGCGACGCGCTCTCCAAGCAGATCGAAGTGCTCTACTGCACGCGCGGCAAGCACCTCTTCCACACACCGCTCCTCGGCGCCCAGCTCGCATGCGCCTGCCAAGAGCCGCTCCTGCAGTTCGGCCGTCAGGCCCTCGACGACTTCCGCGCCAAGACCATGTCCGACGCCTTCACCGAATGCGTGCTCGACATCATCGTCTCGACGGGTGTCGTCTCCAACCTCGTGACACACACCGAGTACTACTACAACTCGTCCCTCGCCCACTGCTTCTACAACGCCTCGATGGTCCTTCCGTCCGCCCACGCGCACCTGCACGGCGAAGTCGTCTCCTTCGGCAACCTGGTGCTCCTCGCCTATGACGGCCAGGACGAACTCCTCGAACGCTTCCTCGACTTCAACACCAGCATCGGCCTGCCCGTCACGCTCGCCCAAGTCGGCATCACCACCGACGAGCAGCTCATGAAGCTTGTCAGCGCCGCCGAACACATCAAGGAATGGTCCACGGGTCCCGAACCCGCCGTGCGCGAACAGTTCGTCGCCGCCATCCGCAAGGTCGACACCCTCGGCGCCGCACGCCTTGCCGCCGCGGCCTAATTGCCCTGAAATTCAGACCTGAAAGGGACGGCGTCCGGGCAGGACGCCGTCCCTTTTTTCGCGCCGTCAACAAACGCTTGCAAAGCCGCCGCTCTCCCGAAGGACGTCCTGCGCTACAGTTGTCGCTCGTCCAACCCGACCGGAATGCCGCCATGCTCAGCCTCATCGTCGAGCGCGCCCTTCGAGGAGAAGCCTCTCCGCGCGCCGACCTCGACTTTCTTGAAGACAGCCCCGCCCTCGACGAACTCGTCGAGGCCGCGCACCTCGTGACGACGAAGTGCGCCTCCCGCGTCTTCAACTTCTGCACGATCGTCAACGCCAAGTCGGGCAGATGCGCCGAAGACTGCCGCTGGTGTTCGCAATCCTCAAAATGGACCACGAATGCCCCCGTCTTTCCCATCGTGCCCGCAACACGAGGCGAATCCGCCGCCGCGCGGGCCCTCGAACACGGCATCCGCAGGCTCTCCTTCGTGACCTCGGGCAGAAAGCTCTCCGCACGGGAGCTGCGTGAAATCCGCCCCGTCGTCGAAGCCGCCGCCTCCACGGGACTTGAGGTCTGCGCCTCAATGGGCCTTCTCACCGAACCCGAACTCACAGGCCTGCGGGAGGCGGGACTCGTGCGCTACCACTGCAACCTCGAGACGGGCCCCGACTTTTTCCCCAAGGTCTGCACCACGCACACCCAGACCGACAAGATCCGCACGCTTGAGGCCGCCCGCCGCGCCGGACTCGAACTCTGCTCGGGCGGACTCTTCGGCATGGGCGAGACCATGGCGGACCGCATCGACCTCGCCTGCGGGCTGCGCCGCCTCGAGATCCCCTCGATTCCGCTCAACTTCCTCATCCCGATTCCCGGCACGCCGCTTGCGAACCGTCCTCCCATGACGCACGATGAAGTCGTCCGAACCGTCGCCGTCTTCCGTCTCGTCAATCCGTCCGCATGCCTCAGGTTCGCGGGCGGCAGGCAGAACCTCGCGCCCGAAACCGCCCGCGCCGCACTGCGCGCAGGCATCAACGGCGCCATCACTGGCGACCTGCTCACAACACCGGGCAGCTCCGTCGAGGAGGAGCGCCGCCTCGTCCTCGAGGCAGGCTACAGCCTCTAGCTTCCGAAACCCGGTTCCCAAAAGAAGCTCTCCAATCGGATAGGAGGCATGGGATTACTTCCCATGCCGTCCTTCCACACCACCGTACGTACGGATCCGTATACGGCGGTTCCTAGTAACAGGCTTAACAGCCAGTCAGATGCCATTCCACGGGCCGAGCAATCAGAGCAAGCCAGGTCCATCCTTTTCGTTTCAGGTACTCGTTTGTCAAGGTCGTGGAAAGCACCGGACTCCCGGCCACCCTCCAATAGCTTTTACTCGAGCCTGCGCCCTTCTTCGCCAAGTCTTTGGACGCTCCCAGTTTCCTGAGCGCCTTGTACTTGGTCACCACCCGCTTCCATCTCTTCCAGTAGATCATACGGATGCGCCGTCTGATCCATTCGTCAGTGCCTCTAGCCCACCCCAAGAACGCGGCCAGTCCAAAGTAGTTGCTCCACCCTGAGAGGTAGGTTCGCAGCTCGGACGTAAACTGGTCGAGTCTCTGCCCCTTATTTCTATGCAGGATCTTACGGATGCGGTCCTTGAACTTGGCCTTGCTCCTGAAATGCACGGTAGGAATAATCCGGCCTTTGAGGGGCGCGAAGCCGTAACCCAGAAACTTCAGCTCACGGTTCCCCACGTACACAATCTTGGACTTCTTGCGATTGACGCGCAGTAGAAGTTTCTTTTCGATGAAGCGAGTCAGCGATTCAAACACTCGTGTGGCCGCCCTCTTGGACTTGCAGAGCACAATCATGTCGTCTGCATATCTCGCGAACCTGAGTCCGCGCTTCTCCAATTCCTTGTCCAACTTATCCAACAGGATATTGGCCAGAATCGGAGACAGGGGACCGCCTTGCGGCGCGCCCATATCCCGTGTCTCGAGGCCTTTGTCCGTTTGAACGTCGGCTCTGAGAAAGCGGTGGATGAGGGAGATGACCCTGCCGTCGTTGATGCGTTCGGACAGGATCTGCACCATCTTCGAGTGGTTGATCTTGTCGAAGAATTTCTCGAGGTCCATATCGACTGCCCAGACGTACCCTTCTTCGGCATAGGCCGTCACGGCCATGATCGCGTCTTGCGCGCTCTTGCCGGGGCGAAAGCCATAGCTTCGATCGGAGAACGTAAGGTCGTAATATCGGTTCAGAACTTGAGCGATAGCTTGTTGTACAAGTCTATCTCGGACTGTTGGGATGCCCAACTCTCTGAATTTACCCGGTTCCTCCTTGGGAATGCTGACACGAAGAACGGGCGACGGCCTGTATGTGCCTTTGATGATCGCACTGGTGAGTTCATGCGGGTGTGCGCTGATGTAGTCCCGGAGTTCATCCGTACCCATCCTGTCCACGCCCGGGGCACCACGATTGGCCTCAACTCTCGAAAGAGCCTTGCTCAGATTCGCGTGCTCGAGTATTTCCTCAAGTGTGATTCCGTTCGTCATGTCTCTCTGTGGGGTCTCTCTGTCAGCGAATCCTTCCGGCACCCTCCTATACGACGGATTTTCAGCGTTCCGCGCTTATTGCTCGGCCGTATAGTGACAAGTGGTTAACTCGTTAATGCTAGGGGCGCAACCTTTCTCAGGCCGTCTCCTTCAGGTTCGCTGGTTTCAATTCTCCAATTACTAAGTTCAGCCCTTCAGACTTGCTACTCCACAAGCCTTACTACGGCCTCTGCTGACTCCTCACGACAAGCTTTACTCCGTGGCTGTACCACGTCCGTGAGGCCTCCCCCGGTAAGAACGATCTCTTTCACGCCATCCATCTGCCACATTTACAGCCAGAGATTACGGGCGGTCTTAGGGCTTTACCTTCTGTAGCAGGCTTACCCACCCTGACTGCCTGATGTGATTTCTGTTCGTCAGACCAGCGTTTTGCCTTGGGCTTCCTTCAGATTCCACCTCACGATGGACACCCTTGCCGTCGGCTAGAGGCTTGGTGACCGCACCCTGCCTTCGGGACTTTCACCCTGTAGAGATCGCCCATGCGGGGCGCACTACAAAGGGCAGCCTCGTTGGGCTGCCCCTGGAATAACCTCCCCAGACACAGAAATCCTGACACTCCCATTGACCATTGAATAACTCTTCTATGGTCATACTCAATTTGTTTAGCCGCCACTATAGACCCAAAATCTCGGACCGGTTGGCTGTATAACCAACCGGTTCCTTATTTCTTGAGGGTCGCCGCGAGGTGAGAACCCGAGAGAAGTTTCGCCACGTTTTCTGCCGAGTCGAACAATCCCGGGAAGCCCAAGGCTTCGGCCAGATCCCGATCCCGCTTGACAACGTTCAACAAGCGAGGCTTGCCGCTCTTGGTGTAAGCGAGTTTGATCCGGCGTAGATCCTTCAGCATTTCCTGAATCGTCCACAAGCTGTTGATTGAAGAGGTTCGTTCAGGGCTCCTGGCCAACTCATTCGGAATAGTGCCGTTCATCTTGGTGCGCAAGTAAGTCAGGATACTCAGACCAACGAAGGTCGTCATCAGAAGGCCGTCCAGTGCGGCACTGGAATGAACGCGGGTGCTCGTGAGCAGGTGCTGGAACATGAGCTTGAACGCCACCTCCACCTCGTTTCGCTGCCGATACTTTGTCAGAGCGTCCATCAGCGTGATGTCGACGTTGCCCACCAGACCGAAGTAGCCCAGACAGTAGCACTCATAACTGACCCTCTCTTCGTCCAGAAGCAAATTGCCGTTAGGGGTCACAACAAAAAAGTCCAGATTCTTTCTGTCTGCCTGAGACAATACGCTGATTTTCTTCCGAGACCAAGCCTTTTGGAAAGCCTCCAGCCTGTCCAGCAATTCATCCGTTTCCGTCATCTCCTTGCTCGGGCTTCTGAAAACGTAGGAGTGTATGTTCATGCGATGCCCATCACAGGAGACGGCCGTCTTGCTTTTCACACCATAGCAACGCTGCTGCCTCAGATAGGTTTTCTGATCATAGAATTCGCAGTTTTTCTGATCGATGACGTCCTTGACGAGCTTCATCGACGTCTTTGCTCCGATCAGGAACCTGTAGCCGTCCCGATCCAGATTGACGAACTCCTCCTGATTCGGATAACCGCGATCCATGAGAATCAGAGGCGACTTCTCGGAAATCCCGATGTCCGTCCACATCTTGCGGAGATCGTCCAGTGTACTGATGTCGGAAATGTTGCCTGCGTAGGCTCGATAACAGAGCGGGCTACCGTTTTTGACGTTGATCACTAGCGAAACGTTGATCTGAGGGCCATACGAACCATCTTTTTTCTTGCCGACGGCCGCAAGACTGATATTTTCAGAATTGCAATCAACTCGAGTTCCATCAAGGGCAAGTATTTCCCCATCCTCCAGATGGGTGGCGCAAGCCTTTGCCATCTTGAGAGACAGCGTCTGCTCATTGCCGATGCGCTGAAAGAATTCCGATGCACGCGGAGAACTCAGGCAGCCGTAGCCGATGAATTTCTGTTGGGTCGACTCCTTGTCAGCGAGGTAGGTTTTATCGGTCGTGATGGCGGAATGCATGGCCAGATTGATGCAGGCCATGGTCAGCTCAGGATTGTTGTCGAGGACCGTACCGACGTTCTTCAGCATGCCGTTCGCATTCAGGATGGAAGCACAAAGGGCCGTTGCGCCAACGGAAAGCTGCTGATCGCAATCGAGTTCAGGGTCCAGAGAGACGCTCGGAGCGATCGTCTCGACCTTGTTTGCATTGAGCTTTTCGAGTGCGCGCTGGCGCATGACGGGGCTCTTCCAGCGCTCGACCGGGCGATGATCGAAGTCAGGTTCATTCTGAACGTAGTACAGGTTCGGCAGAAACTCCTTTCCATCAGGCGACAGGGTGCCGATGTAGTCTCGCTCCTGCTTGCGCTTCCCGTCCTCACGGAAGCAATAGGGAAAGTAAACATACCAAGTGCCCTGACGGAACTGGTACTGCGCATGGGCAGGCAACCCTTTAATTTCGTCCTTGTTGGGACGTTCCTGCTTGGTGGTTTTTGTGTTCTGATCGGCCATTTTTGGAATCTCCACGTCTGTAGAATATTATACAGTCTTTCGAGATAAAAATCAACCCCGGGAATGCCCGGGGTTTGCTTGTGCCACAAGGAGATCGACCGTTTTCCTTCGTCGTCTACAGCTCCGAAATCCGAGATTTTGGGTATAGAATTATACTATTATTAGGGCAAAAAACAGCACTTTTTGAGGCTGTACGGAAAAACCGAACGGAACATTTTTGTTTCATTCGGCTTGGCAACAGAGGATTTTGAAGAGCTTCCTTTACGCTCTACTGCTTGACAAGAGAGGTGAAATGTGCCCCCTTCTGCCATAATAGAATGAACTGTGCATTGAAGCTGCTTGATTATCATGATCAGTCATCTTCTGCCACGCCATAACTCATAGTAGAATCAGGATAACTGAGCCATGACCGTTAGTCTTGAAGATCAAACTTCCGTCATCAATCTTTTCAATTTCGTCAGAGAGATCTACGACATCAAGCGCCCGTTCAACGGAAATATTGAGAATCGGTACGTCTCATGGGACGATATTAACCCCAATCTTCCCGGGATCACGAAGTGGCCTGATTTGAATTCGGACCCAAACCTGCTGTGCATTATTGAACGTTTGCCGCATCCGGAACGCCCGGCGCCTGCATCCGAACTATCAGAATGGTTGCTTCACGGCAATGGCGATGAAATTTCCTTTCGCGAATCCCTTGAGTTCAAGGAAGTCGATCAGGATGGGAATGAAGTTCTGACCGTCGAACAGTTTTCTGACGATCCCAACCGAGTCAAACTCGCCTCCGTCTACAAATATGAGCTGGATGACTGGCACGAACAAGTCCGGCTCATCAAACGCAACAACGACATCTTTGATGAACTCCATACGTACTGGGCTGAAGTTGAGGCGTCCAACTTGAAAAAGGAAATGGCACTGGGCAACTTCCTTTTTGACTCCTCAAATTATCCGGAAAGAAACAACATCAAATTTCCCATTCTTTCTTCGCCAGTAACCGTTGAAATCCTTGCGGACAAAAGCCTCAAGCTGGCCGTACGCCTCAACCCTGAAGAAAAGACTGTCGTCCATAACGAAATATTCGTTGCCTTTGACAACGAAAATCTCAACAGTCAGGAATTCGATTCACTCAAGACCGTTATCAACGGCAGCAACTGCAATATCGTCAACACGGACGACTTCGAAGAAATCTTCTCAAAAAGATCCGTCCTTCTCTCGACAAAATGCCGATGGCGTTCCTCCGTCAAGGAAAAGCGAAAGGAAGAAGGCGTTTCTTTTGAAATTTATCCGCTGCCGTTGTTTTTCGTCCAAACAAAACCTACCGGTTTAAAAGAAGCTGTCGGAAGCATCATCGACAAAATTCAGGAAACCGGTGAAATACCATCTCATTTGGTAGAAATTGCCTCGCCTCATGCATACCCGACGATTGCACCGGAAAGCGATGAAGAACCGAGCCTTGAAAAGAAATTGGCTCAAACGGCTGGTGAAGACCCGGATATTCTTCTGACAAAGCTCGCCAACGCTGAACAGCTGACGATTGCAGCCGATCTTGAACGAAATGACGTGCTTCTCGTACAAGGTCCTCCCGGAACCGGCAAGACGCATACCATTGCCAATTTGATGGGGCATTTTCTTGCCCAGGGGAAGCGCATTCTCGTCACGAGCGAAAAGGTCAAGGCGCTTAGTGTTCTCAAGGATAAATTGCCGGATGAGATCAAGCCGCTGTGCGTATCGCGCTTGGGCAGCCAGAAGGATCTCCTATCAACCGCCAATGAACTTCAGGACAAGCTGTCCCGATTGTCTGCAGCCAAATTGCGCCGGAACATTTCCGACCAAGAGCAAACACGAAATCTTCTGATCGAAGATCTCGCTTCCACTCGCAAGCAGATTTTCACTCTCCGGCAGAAGGACTGCGAAACCATAACCTATAACGGCCGGGGCTACTCGTTTGTAGGATTGGCCAAACGCATGCGCGAAGAAGAAGACAAATTCTCTTCAGTCATCCCCGGTGCCGTGACAAAGGGAGCTCCATGTCCCAACCTTGAGGAAGTTGAAGAAATCTATTCAACAAACAATCGCTGGTCTACGGAAGAAGAGACCGAATTACAAGCCGACCTTCCGCACTCCCGTGATCTTCCTCCTCCGGAGGAATGCGAGCGCATGTTCAACGCACTTCATGCGGAAGAAGCCAAATACGCAGACAACGAAAAAGATATATCCGAGACAGTCATTCAAGGACTGGACGGAACTCAACTCGTTCAATTCAAATTCAAAGTCAAAGATCATGTCAGTCTGGGCATTCCCAAAGAACGCAGAGGACAGCTTCTTAACATCAACAGAGAGAAACTGGATACCGTAACGAGTGAGGATCCCGTCAATCAGCGCATGTTGGCTATCGGAGCCGACGATCCTGCATTCGTTGAAAAAGTCTCAGAACTAATTCCGTTGATCGACAAAATCAACGACGCCAGGAAAGCCTTGCGCGTATCGGATGCATGCGTCGAATTAAACGAATCCATCGACGCCGATCAAGTCGAAGAGGCGGCCACCTGGTTCAAAGAAAACAACCCCACGGGGGAAATTTCCGCCTGGGAGCGCATGCGTTCGAAACTCATTAAAACAGACTCCGTCCAAATGGAGGAAGTTATAATTGGCGCGCTCTCGAACTCCAAGCTGCCTCATACGGCCGAAGAGTTTGACACCATCATTCTCACCTGCGAACTAATCAAGCACCTCAACCGTCTGATTGCAATCTGGAATCGTTTCGTTGCAACGGACTCTTTGCACCCGCTGCAAGATCGCAAAGACATTTTCATTGACAAGCTTTTGAATGGGCGCAATGAAATCGAAGCCGCCATCAATTGGTGGCGTGACGTTTACGAACCTTTCAGAGAACAGCTTTCCGACATGAAGGTCTCTTCTGGCTTATTGCGTGAAAATGCGAATCTGAAGCCGGAAGAACGCATCCATACGGCAAGAGTTTTTATCAATATTCTTACCAGAATCCTCATCCATGAAGAATTCGCAAACAGAAAACAATTGTTCGATGAATGGCACAGAAAAAACATTGACAAGCTTGCGACTTCTTCACAGGACTCCACGATCGTCAAGCAATTACTGGATAGCCTTCTGAAACTTGATCATGCCGGTTATGCACAAGCCTTCAACAGTCTCGTCACAATCGAATCCGAGCGTGTGAAATATCTTCAACGTTCCGAACTTCTGCAGAAGCTCGAACTCATTGCTCCGGATTGGGCCAACGCCATTGCGCTGAAACACACCGGCTTCGACACCAATCAAATGCCGAAGAATATTCCCGAAGCATGGGATTGGAAACAGCTTGAGCTTCTTTATCTCGAGCTCGCCGGCCAGACCATTGAGGGTTTGCAAAAACGGGCTACCCTTCAAGCTCAACGCTTGCGCAAATGCACCGAAGCGCTGGCTGCCGACAAGGCCTGGCTGGCAGTCAAGCTGCGCCTGGAAGGCAGCGGAGATTTGCTGTCTGTTCTCTCGAGAATGGCGACATTTATGAGCAAAGCCGCAGGAACCGGAAAAAATGTCGAGCGAAATCGCCAGGCTGCCATTGAATTGCTGCCTGACTGCAACCGTGCCATCCCGGCATGGATCATGACGCTTGACCAAGCCATTTCCAGCTTTGGCAATGCCGCCTACTTTGACATCATCATCGTGGACGAGGCCAGTCAAGCCGACATCACGGCACTGCCGATTCTGTTCATGTCCAAGAAGATTCTGATCGTCGGCGACGATAAGCAGGTTACTCCTGACAATGTCGGCACGAAGATCGACAAAGTGAATGCTCTTATCGATCAATTCCTGAAAGGCAAGGTCAAATCTCCAAATCTCTTCGACACCAAAATGTCTCTTTACGGATTGATCAAGGCCAATGCCTTCAGGACTCGCATGCTGGTCGAACATTTCCGTTGCGTGCCGGCGATCATTGGCTTCAGTAACCAGCTCTGCTACGAAGGAAAAATCCGTCCGCTGCGAGATAAGACCGATTCAAACCTCTTGCCCGCCATTGTCCCCTGGCGCGTCGACATCCCCAACTACGAGTTCGGTGATTTCAATCAGTACGAAGCCGACGCTGCGATCAATCTGATTAACGCAATGCTGAAACAGCCGGAGTACAAGGACAAGACCTTCGGCTTAATCTCCATGCGCTCCTCCAAGGGCGAGATTGATCGTCTGCGCAATCTTGTGACCGAGAGGATTGATCCGAAAGCAATAGAAACGCATGACATCATCTGCGGATCCTCTGCTGAATTCCAGGGCGACGAACGTGACGTGATCCTGATGCTTCTCTGCGATGCTCCGGCTCCGGGGCAATTGGTCCGCCTGATGCGTCCCGAAGCAAACGAAGATGCAGTCATGAAACGCTACAACGTTGCCGTCAGCCGTGCCAAGGATCAACTGTGGGTGCTGCATTCCTTTGATCCGGCCTCGCAGCTGCAGCATGACGATATCCGCGCGCTTCTCTTCAATTGGATCAAGATCTCCTCCTCAACAGATTGCGATGAGGCGATGATTCGCAATCAGGCCGACTCTGAATTTGAGGTCGCAGTTGCAAAAGCATTGCTTGACCGCGGCTACAAGATCGAACAGCAGCATGAAGTTGGCAGCTTCAGGCTTGACATAGTCGTTCATGGAAAAAATGACTCTGTTGCTCTTGAATGTGACGGCGAACGGTTCCACTCGAGCGACGCAGCAATCCGACGCGACATGGAACGCCAGGCCATATTGGAAAGAAACGGCTGGCGTTTTATTCGCATTCGCGGCGGTGAATATTACAGAAATCCGCATAAAACAATTGAGCGCGTATGCCGGGAATTGAGCGAGAAAAATGTTCTCCCCAACCTCGAAAGCATTGAGGTCGAACCAACAATCCTTTTGGATCGGATTAAATCCGCTCTGCCCATGGATGACCGGTCGGACAACAATGTACCCCCAGAATCCGTTGCAGAGACAACCGATCCTCAGCCTAAGGAAGAAAGCACAGCATCGCTGGAAAAACAACCCAATAACGAAGAACCCGCCATTGTTGAGCCCCAAAAGCCGATAGAGACAGAGATCAACGCAGCCACCACCGATGACCGACCGCAGGATGGCAGCAAACCGGTTGCAGCTGAAGCCACAGCTCCAAAATCGGATTCGGCCTCCCCGCAATCGGACAACGGCACGCTTTTCCCTGACATCGACAAGCCAAAAAGTGAAGAAGCCCCCCATCCTGCAAAACCCAAAGCCGCAGTCACAAAACCGCGAACCACTGTAAAAACTGCTGAAAAGTCTTCTCGAACTAAGAAAACGGACGCTGTCAAAAAAACAGCGCAGCCCGGCATGAGCAGCTCTCCGGTACCGACCCAAGCCTATTCCACCCGCACCGATCTAACCGAGAGCGACAAGAAGAGGATTTTGGCGGAGGAAGCCGTCATCTGGTCAGAGCTCGACGATTTGGGCTGCATCCTGATTGACAAGCGAGGAAACGGCGGTGCCTTATGGGTCGTTCCACCGAAAGGGAAAGAAAGCATTGTCAAATCAACCATGTTTTCTCTGGCCAAGCGCTTCAAGCTGTCATTTCAATGGAGTCCGAATGGCGGAAGAGCAACCAAACATAACCCGTCCTGGTTCATAAATATTTCGCGCAGGTGCTAATCACCAATCGGATAGGGGTGATGACATGGTGTCCTCAGCCCCCTTCCACACCACCCACCGTGCGGATCCGCAGTGGGCGGTTATGAATAACCTCAGGGGTGTCTCACTGATATACATCCCCTAGGCATGTCCATCCCAGTTTTCGGAGCGTGCTGTTTGCGATGTTTCTCGTCTAGACGAAATATCCAAGTTAGATTATGCCCATGCCCGGCACACCAATGAAGGGACGCGCATAATGCGCGTCCCCCACCCCCAGCAAAATCCGGTCAAGTTGTCATCCTCTGCACGAGGACGGCGTCAGGATCAGAACTTGTGGGTGATGCCCGCATAGACCTGGCAGAACTTCTCCTCGTGGTCGGTGCCGCCCGCGACGGCGTCCTTCTCCCACTGATACCAGCCCGCGCCCGTGTAGACGGCCGTGCGCTTGGAGAGCGGATGCCAGTAACGGCCGCCGACGCACCAGTGGCTGAAGTCGAAGTCGCGTGCGTCCGTCACGTAGTCGGAATGGTCGCCCCTGGCATAGCCCACGGTGGCGTAGACGAGGCCGCCGAAGGCCGGCGTCACGCTACCCGCCTCCACGGCCCAGCCGTCGAGGCCACGGGCGGTGTAGTCGGAGACGGCGCCGAAGTTGTCGCCGCCCTGCACCCACTGGGCCGTGCCGAAGAGCTTCGTCACGCCGAAGTCGTAGTTGGCGGCGAGGCTCACGGCGAGCTTGTCGTCAAGAGCGCCCTTGACGTCGTCGGCCGCGGCGGCGTAGCGGACGTGCTCGACGGCGAGCGCGGACTCGAAGGCGCCCGCCTTCCAGCGAAGGCCCGCACCCATGTAACGCTCGTTCAGGCTCGACTGCACGTTCTCCTGACCAGAGCCCTGGAAGGAATACTGCAGATAACCCTGCAGGCCGCCTGCGGCGGGCGTGACGTAGAGGAGCGTGTTGTCGCGACGGCTTTCGACGGAGAGCGCGTAGATCAGGTTGTCGCCGCCGTCAAAGGCGTCGCCCGCGGCGAAGATGAGGTCGGCGGGACCTGCGGCGGAGGAGAGCGTGCCCATGCGGCCCGCGTAGACCGTGCCCAGCGGGCCGGAGATCGAGACGGTGGCCTGGCGGTGGAAGAACTTCGCGTTCTTGAGCGCGCCAGTATCGACGAGATACTGGCCCTCGAGCTGGAAGCCCGCCTTCCAACCGTTGCCGAGGTCTTCGGAGCCCTTGAGGCCGAAGCGGGAGCCGGCGTTGTGCCCGGACATCATCTCGAGCTTGTCCGTGGAGACGCCGTCGGTCTTCGTGTTCGTGTAGCGCAGGCCGACGTCGGCGACGCCGTAGAGCGTGACGTCTGCGGCAAAGGCGCCGGAGACGGCTGCGGCGAGCGTTGCCGCGAGAAGAGTCTTCTTCATGGAAGTGTTCCTTGTGAAAGTTGGGGATGCGGGCATCGGGCAACCTGCGTCCCTCGTGGTGGGAAAGCCCTGAATGTGCTCAAAGGTCAGTAGGCGACGAGGTCGAATCCTGCGGGCGCGTAGAGCGTGCCCGTCATGTAGAGGACGACGCCGTCCTTGACGGCGGTCACCTCGCGAAGGAGGCGCCCCTCGATGTCGAGCATTTCGCCGAGCTTCGCGCCTTGTGCGATCCGTTCGCCGGGCTCGACGCACGGATACCAGAAGCCGCCCTCGGACGTTTCGTAGAAGGCGCGCATCTCCGTCTGTCCGACGGGGCCGTGCACGCCCGCGAAGTTCGCGCCGTCGACGGTTCCGAGGTGCGCGAGCACGGAGAGGATGTCGGCGCGGTATTCGGCAACCTCGGCCTCGGACCACCTGCCGCCCTGGCCGCGCTCGATGAGGATCGAGGGCGTGCCGCAGGCGGCGGCGCTGTTGTAGGCGCCCGAGAGCGCCGAGGAGAGGATGCGCACGGGCACGTTCACGAACGCAGCGGCCCTGCGGGCAGCGGCCGTGACGCGCTCCTCGCATGCGCCGGGGATGTAGACGTAGGGCGAGAGCTTCTCGTGGACGTCTCCGCCGTGCATGTCGATGTAGAAGTCGCTTTCGCTCTGCAGCTCCATGAGCCAGGCGGCGATTCTCCGGGAGGCCGAGCCGCTCGCGTCGCCCGGGAACATGCGGTTGATGTTGAGTCCGTCCGCGGGATTGAGGGCGGGAATGCGGGCGCGCATGGCGCCCGGATTGACGCAGGCGACGATCGTCACGGTGCCCCGCACGGCCCCGGACCTGCCTGCGAGTTCGATTGCAAGCCGCCTTGCGGTCTCGATGCCGACGAACTCGCAGCCGTGGATGCCCGCCGTGACGAGCACGCGGGGTCCCTTGGCCGCCCCCCTGATGACGGCGACGGGCAGTGTCTCGCCCGCCACCTCGATTTCGGTGAAGACGCTCATGATGGTTTCTTCTTCATATATGTCAGTGCATGTCGGCGTGCCCTTCAGAAGGCCACCCGCTCCACGTGCCCCCTGCCCGCGCTGCAGGCGGCGCCCGCCTCGACGTCGCGGTCCGCGGCCAGTTCGGCCGCGATGCGCTCGCTGTCGGAGGCCCTTCTCACCGTGCCGATGCCGGCCACGGCGTGCAGAAGGTCGCGGGCGTACCCGTTGCTGATCTCCCCGATGCGGCTCATGTCGTCGACCGCTTCGACGAAGCGGCCGTTGTGCATGAAGCGCACGCGGCTGCAGAAGTAGGTGATGGCCATCAGGTCATGCGTGATGAAGAGGTAGCTCAGACCGATGTCGCGGCCAAGATCGCGCAGCATCTCCATCACCTGGACCTGCGTGGCGGCGTCGAGCGAGCTCACGGCCTCGTCAAGGAGGATCACCTCGGGCTCGATCGCCACGGCGCGCGCGATGCACACGCGCTGGAGCTGGCCGCCCGAGAGCTCGTGCGGATAGCGGTGCATGAAGTCGGCCCTGAGGCCCACGCGCTCGAGAAGAGCGCAGGCCGTGCGGTACTCCTCCTCGGCCGAGATCGTGCGGCCCGCGCGGCGCAGCGCCCTGAAGGACTCGTGCAGGATCGTGGAGACGCGAAAGCGAGGATTGACGGACGTCGTGTAGTCCTGGAAGACGATCGAGATGCGGTTGCGGATCCTCGCGAGCTCCTCGGGCGTGTGACGCCCGTAGAGCGGCGTGCCGTTGAGGAGCACCTTGCCCGAATCGGGCCTGAGGAGTCCGCAGAGCACGCGTCCGAGGGTCGACTTGCCCGAGCCCGACTCGCCGATGATGCCCAGACACTCGCCCTTTTCAAGCTCGAGGCTCACGCCGTGGAGGATCGTGGCGCGCTCGCGCCCGAAGAGGCGCGTCTGGTTTTCCTTTCTGAAGGACACCCTGATGTCCCTGGCTTCAAGCAGCATGGTGTTCTCCCGTTCGGGTTGCGGCCGTGAAGGCCTTCATGACTTCGCAATGGCGGTCGATGAGCTCGCGCGTGTAAGGATCCCGGGCATGCTCGAAGACCTCCTCGGGCGTGCCGGACTCGGTGATGCGGCCGCGGTGCATGACGACGAGGTCGTCGGCGATCATGTTGAGCACGCCGAGGTCGTGCGAGATGAAGATCATCGCCGCGCCCGTCTCGGCCTTGATGCGCAGGAATTCCTGCATGATCGCGTAGCGGCTGATCGAGTCGACGGCGGTCGTAGGCTCGTCGCAGACGATGAGGTCGGGCCTGAGCTTGATCGCGAGACCGATCATCACGCGTTGGAGCATGCCGCCCGAGAGCTGGTGCGGATACTTGCGCAGCACCTCCTCGGCGGAAGCCATGCGCATCTGCGAGAGGATCGAGAGGCTTTCCTCACGGATTTTCGAGGCGCTCCAGTCCGTATGCTCGCGGAAGGTCTCGGCCATCTGCTCGCCGATGCGGTAGAGCGGATCGAAGCAGTTCATCGGGTTCTGGAGCACCATCGTGATGCGCGAGCCGCGCATGCGGCGGATCTCCTCGCCCGATCTGGCGGCGAGGTCCTCGCCCATGAAGGTGATGCGGCCCGTGACCTCGAAGTTCCTGTCGAGGAGCCTGAGCACGGCCTTGCAGGACATCGACTTGCCGGAGCCCGACTCGCCGAGGATGCCGAGACAGCGGCCGGGCTCGACCGAAAAGCTCACGTTCCTGACGATCTGAGCGCTCCTGCCCTCCTGGCGGAAGGTCACGCAAAGGTCTTCGACCGAAAGGACGGGCGTCTTCGGACTGTTCGTGTTCGTCATGCTTGTCACAGGCGGACCTCCTTCGGGTCGAGCGCGTCGCGCAGGCTGTCGCCGAGCAGGTTGAAGGCGCCCACGAGCACGACGACGGCGATGCCGGGCACGAGCATCTGCTCGGGGTTGGAGACCATGACGTTCTTGGCTTCGTTGAGCATGGCGCCCCATTCGGGCGTGGGCGCCTGAACGCCGAGGCCGAGGAAGCTCAGGGTCGAGATGTTGAGGATGGCCCAGCCCGTGTCGAGCGAGGCGAGCACGGCAAGCTCGGCCGAGATGCAGGGCAGCATGTGGCGGGTCATGATGTAGCTGTCGCCCGAACCCACGGACCTCGAGAAGAGCACGAAGTTGCTGCCCGTGTACTTCACGACCGCCGTGCGGATCATGCGGGCGTACCAGGCCCACTTGATGAAGATGTTGGCGATGATCACGTTCTGGATGTCGACGCCGAGGAGCGCCACGACGGCGAGGATCATGATCTGGGACGGGAAGGAGAGCATCACGTCGACCACGCGCATGATGACCTCGTCGACCGTGCCGCGCATGTAGCCGGCCAGCACGCCCATCGCGAGACCGAGCCCGATCGTGCCGAGCATCGTCAGGATCGAGAGGAAGAGCGTCGGGCGGATGCCGTAGAGCATGCGCGAGAAGACGCAGCGGCCGAGCTGGTCGGTGCCGAGCCAGTATTCGGCGTCGGGCGGCGCGAACTTCATCAGGATGTTGTTCTCGTACGGATCGTGCGGCGCGATCCACGGCGCGAAGAGGCCGAGCAGCGCGGTGACGATGATGATGAAGAGGCAGACCTGCGTCACCGGATTGCGGAGAAAGACTTTCAGCATTATCGGGACTCCTCCTGGCGCAGGCGCGGGTCGGCGGCGCACTGGATGATGTCGAAGAGCAGATTGAAGAAGACGAAGAGCACGCCCATCAGGAGCACGTAGGCCTGAATCACCGGATAGTCGCGGTTGAAGATCGATGTGATGCAGAGCTTGCCGAGGCCGGGCCACGCGAACACGTTCTCGACGACGATCGTGCCCGCGATGAGCTGCGGAATGCTCATGCCGATGGCGGTCACGCAGCTCTGGAGCGAGTTCTTGAGCACGTGGCGCACGAGAATGGCGCGCTGCCTGAGGCCGCGCACGTTCGCGTAGAGCACGTAGTCCTCGCGCATGTTCTCGAGCATGTTGTTGCGGATGAGGCGGATGTAGGTCGAGATGTATGTGAGCGCCACCGTGAAGGCGGGCAGGATCAGGTGTGCGAAGCTCCCCGAGCCCGACGTGGGCAGCAGGTCCATCTTGATCGAGACGAGCCAGATGAGGAGGAGCCCCACCCAGTAGGCGGGCATGGCGGTCGTCGCGAAGACGACGCCGCGCATGATGCGGTCGAACCAGGAGTCCTTGTAGACGGCGGAGAGAAAGCCGATCGGAAGGCTCAGGGCGATCACGTAGACGAGCGACATGCCGGCGAGCGAAAGCGTGGCGGGCATGCAGCGGGAGAGTTCGCCCAGCACGGTGCGGGCGGGATTGGTGTAGCTCACGCCGAAGTCGCCCTGCAGGCAGTTCCAGAGCCAGACTGCGTAGCGAACGAAAAACGGCTGGTCGAGCCCGAGCTCTCTTCTCACTTCGGCAATCGCCTCCTCCGTGATGATCGGCGTCTGGCGCATGCGCAGCGCCACTTCGGCCGGATCGGACGGAATCAGGTTGATGAAGCAGAAGCAGAGAAACGAAATGACGAGAAGAAGCGGCACGGTGGCCAGCAGTCTCTTGATGACGTATTGCTTCATGGAAAGGATGGGGCGCGGAGCCGTGCGGCGGGGTCGAACCCGGGCACAGGCCGCGCCTGAGGATGCGTGAATCGGTCCGCCCTGCGGGCGGGCGTCGGGCCCCGTCAGGGGGCCCTCTGACGGCGGGCGTCAGCCTCAGCCAGCGTGCGTCATGTCGGCGAACGGCACTTCGTACTGGTTCGAGAGGAAGCCGACGTTGGCGACCGTCTTGCGGAAGAGCGCCTTGTTCGTCTCGTACGTGATCGGGATGTAGACCGCGTCGTCGTGCAGGTGCCTGAGCACGTACGCGTAGAGCTCACGGCGCTTCGCCTCGTCGGTCGAGGTGAGGATCTCCGTGATGTGCGCGTCGATCTGGGCCTTGTCGGGCAGGCCGAGCTGCGCGGCGTAGTCGCCGTAGACGCGCTGGCGCATGGCGGCGAGCGAGCTCTGCGGATCGTAGGGCGTGCCCCAGCAGATGTTGAACACCATGTCGAACGCGCCGTTCTTCATGTTGTCGCGGTAGGACTGCTCCTCTTCGCCTCGGATCGAGACGGCGATGCCGAGCTTGCCGTACTCGCTCTGCAGGTATTCGGCGATCGTCTTCTCGGAGACCGAGTTGGCGTTGTAGAGCAGGTTGAGCGAGAGCTGCCTGCCGTTCTTCATGAGCGGAGCGCGGCGGCCGTCGCGCGTGAAGCCCGCCTCCTCGAGAAGCTTCGCCGCACGCTTCATGTCGTAGACATAGGGCTCGAGCTTCACGTCGCAGTAGGGGAGCGACGGCGAGTAGAGCGTGTCGGCGGGCGGCTCGAAGCCGTGGAAGACGCCCTGGGAGATGACCTTCTTGTTGGTCGCGTGCTGGAGCGCGCGGCGGACCCTGACGTCGGCGAGGAACTCGTTGTTGGTGTTGAGCACGATCTGGCGCGTGGACGTCGGATCGGAGACCGCGATGCCGAACCTGTCGGAGGAGCGGTACTTGTTGAGCGCATCGGCGTCGACCATGTTCTTGCCCCAGATCAGGTCGGCCTCGCCCTTTTCGAGCGCGAGGATGCGGGTCTGGTTGTCGGGAATCACCTTCACCACAACGCGGCGGAAGGCGGGCTTCGCGCCCCAGTAGTCTTCGTTGCGCTCGAAGACGGAGTACTCGTCGATCACGTGCTCGACGAGCTTCCACGGACCCGAGCCCACGAAGGCGGTCACGCCATCCTTCGTCGTGCCGTTCTTCATGACCTTCGGGCTCACGAAGGCGAAGGGGCGCGTCACGGCGAGCTCGGTGAGCATCGGGTAGTACGGCTCCTTCATCTCGATGACGAACGTCTCGTCGTCCACGGCCTTGGCGCTCACAAGGAGACGCATCATCTCAAGCCATGTGTGGCGCTTCTTGTTGTCGATCAGAGCGTCGAAGTTCGCCTGCACGGCATGGGCGTCGAGCTTTTCGCCGTCCGTGAACGTCATCCCCTTGCGGATCCTGAAGGTGTAGACGCGGCCGTCGGGCGAGATCGTCCAGCTTTGCGCAACGGCGGGATGGTAGGAGCCGTCGTTGCCGAGCGTGATGAGACCCTCGAAGAGCATCTCCTGGGCGAACATCTCGCCGCCGTAGAGATGCGGATTCAGGTCGCGCAGGTCGCGGTAGTTGAGAAAGACGAGCGTGTCGGCGCTCGGTCCGGGAACTGCGGCCATCGCGGGCAGCGAGCGAATGCCGAGGGCCGAGAGAAGAAAGGCGGCGCCCGCACCCTGCATGAGCGTGCGGCGGGAGAAAGAAGAGGTCATGATCTTTCCTGTGATTCGTTGTCCGACTCCGCTTGATGCACAAGACAAATGCATCGTACAAATCGGAATGATGACTTTTCTCAACTTGAGAATGAGTCGCATTCTAGCACTGAAGCACCCCAGTCCGTCTTAGGGAAACTACGGCCGCAAATTGGCCAAAATCAACTCCCGTCAGAAAAACAACTCTCGCATAGATATTTTTTAAGCGACACACTTGACGTACTCCTTAGTCTCCTGCGCGTTTTCGGTGAAAGGCCGCTTGCGTGCGACATGCGGGCGAGGTCAGGCCGCTGCGGGAAGCATCGTCCGCCTCAGCGTGCGAAAACCGTCGTCCGCACCCTAGGCAGATTTCCCTAAGTGAATCGTCCGACGCATCTTGCGTGCGGTCACGAATACCCCGCTTTCCCTGTGTCCTAGGCAATTCGCCCTAGAGACGGCGGATTTTCCTTCGGATAAATTGGAATCATCCCGACGCCCACAACCTTTTTTCCACCCGCGGCGCCGGGATCACCACGGAAGCCGGACCGTGCAAGCGGTCCGGAAGGAAACCATGAAATCCTTTTTTCACCCCTTCGCCACATGGAGCGGCCTGACCGAATAAGTCGGAGCCGACGCAAATCATGATGAAAGTCCTCGCAAAAATGAGCCAGTTCGTTAACAAGACGTTCGCCCTCTGGGTCGTCATTTTCGGCATTGCCGGCTTCGTTTTTCCGGAGATTTTCAAGCAGATTGGTCCCTGGATCGCTCCTCTGCTCGGCGTGGTGATGTTCGGCATGGGCCTCACGCTCTCGCCCTCGGACTTCCGTGAAATCTTCCGCCGTCCCCGCGACGTCTTCCTCGGCATCCTCGCCCAGTTCACGATCATGCCCGGTGGCGCGTTCCTGCTCTGCTATGCGCTGGATCTGCCGCCCGACCTCGCCGTCGGCCTGATGCTTCTGGGTTGCTGTCCGGGCGGCACGGCGTCCAACGTCGTGACCTTCCTTGCCCGCGGCGACGTCGCCCTCTCGGTCACCATCACGTCCTGTACGACGCTCCTCGCCCCCGTCATGACGCCCGCGCTGATGTATCTCTTCGCCAGCCAGTGGCTTGCGATCGATCCGACCGCGATGTTCATGTCGATCGTCCAGATCATCCTTCTTCCGATCGCCGCCGGCGTGTTCGTCCACAAGCTCCTCGGCGCCCGCATCGACACTGCCGTCGCCGCCCTGCCGCTCGTCTCGGTCCTCGCCATCGTGCTGATCGCCGCTGCCGTCACGGCCGCCTCCCGTCAGCAGCTGATGAACACCGGCCTTCTGGTCTTCGTCGCAGTCGTCCTGCACAACGCCCTCGGCATGCTCTTCGGCTTCCTCGTCGCCAAGTGGTCCGGCATGAACCTCGCCAAATGCAAGTGCATGGCCTTCGAGGTCGGCATGCAGAACTCGGGCCTCGGCGTCGCCCTCGCCTCCGTTCACTTCGCAGCCAACCCGATGACCGCACTCCCCGCCGCCATCGCCGCCCTTTGGCACAACGTGGCCGGCCCGATGCTCGCCACCGTGTTCCAGAACTGGCGTGACGACGAAAAGGCCTCCTTCTTCGACCGCATGGAAGCGGCTTGCAAGACGCCCGCCAAGGCTGCCGCCGCCGAGTAACAAGGCTCGAATCCACCACTTCCCAAAGGCCGCGACGATTTCTGGTTTCCCGTCGCGGCCTTTGTGCATCCGCCGAAAACACCGCGGGCCGCTCATCCGAACAGGAAGAACGGCCCGCATGGCCTTCATAATGCCGCCCGACGCACGGGCGGCTCCTTCACGACTTACTTGCCGACGGCCGTTTCAGCCGCGATGACGCCCGAGACGATGGCCCAGGAGTTCATCATGGCGGTCATGGAGTCCGCGCCGTTGGCGCCGCCCACGACGCAGCCTGCGCCGAAGAGACCCGGAATCGGCTTGCCGCTCTTGTCAAGGATGCGCAGGCCTTCGCCCGCACGCAGGCCGCCGAGCGTCGTCTGATAACGGACCTTCTGCTCGACGATGTAGTACGGCCCCTCGCCGATGCCGCCCGTGATCTGACGACCGAAGACGGTGTCCTTGCCCTGCTTAACCATCCTGTTCCAGTCGCGCACCGTAGCCTCTAGCCCCTTGGCGTCGACGCCCATCACGCCCGCAACTTCGGAGAGCGTGTCCGCAACGGCCATGACGGGACGGCCGTTGTTGACGATCTTCGTCCACTTCATGAGCGCGGTTTCGTCGGGCACGAGCTTGTCTTCAAGCGACTTCGCAACGTATTCCTTCCAGGCCTTCGCATCCATCACGATGTAGGCGATGTGGCCGGGCTGAGCCACCGTCGTGTCGGTGAGTTCGCCCAGAGAGGCACGCTCGTTCACATAGCGCCTGCCGTCGCGGTTGACGTAGATGGCGCCCGACTTCTTCATCGTGTCGGTCGAGCTCGCGGTGGCCGCAAGACCATGGCCCGGCACCGTCTCGACGCCCTGCGGGTACATCTTGACGAGGTCCATGTTGATCGTGTCGGCGCCGATCGCCGTGGCCATCCTGTAGCCGTCGCCCGTTTCGCTGTCAAGGCCGTAGAAGACGTAGTTGCTCATCTCCTTCGGGAGCATGCTCTTCACTGCGCCGTAGCCGCCCGAGGCGAGAATCACGGACTTGGACGTCAGCTCGACGGTGTTGCCCTGCGCATCCTTGGCGCGCACGCCCACGACGCGGCCAGCGTCGTCACGAAGAAGCTCTTCGGCGCGCGTCTCAAGCATGAGCTTGCCGCCCATGTCGAGGAACTTTCCCTTCATCAGGTTTAGGTAGTTGACCGATCGGCCCTGAACGCCGAGCTGGCGGTTGGCCGAATGGTCGGGATACTGCGTTGCCGCGGGACCGTACGGGATCTTCAGGTCGTAGACGAGCCAGTCCACGACGCCGCCCACGCGTTCGGTCACCTGCTTGACAAGAACCGGATCATTGCGGTTCTTGCCGACGCGGAAGATGTCCTTCGTGGCAAGCTCGGGCGAGTCCTTCGTCTCGTGCATGGCCTCGCGCTGGAAGCGGGAGCCCGTGGCGATCAGCGTGCCCGCGTTGAGCGCCGTAGCGCCACCAATCACCGGCATCTTTTCAATGAGGATCACCTTGGCGCCGAGCGTTTCGGCACGAACGGCGGCGGAGATGCCCGCGCCGCCCGCACCGACCACGACCACGTCGGCCTTTTCCTTGATGAGTCTGGCGGCAGCCTTCTTCGTCACGACAGCCGTCGCGAACGCGGCGGGATCGCCGCCCGCCTTCCTGATGGCGTCGGCCACGGCGGTGCGGATGCCCTCGCTCGTGAGCGTGGCGCCGGAGACGGCGTCAACCTTGAGGCTCTGGGCGTCGACGATGCGCGCAGGCATCTGCTTGACGGCCGCGTCCGAAATGCCGACCGTCTCGACATGCTTCACAACGCGAACGGCGGAAAGCTTTCCTGCGTCAACCTTGACCTCGACGGTCAGCTCGCCGTTCCTGCCCTGCCCGACGCCCGTGTATGTGCCGTCCGTCATGGACGGGGCAGTGGACGCACAGCCGAAGACCGCGGAAATGGCCGCGATCGATGCCAGAAGCTTGAAGGACTTCATCATGTTCTCCTCTTTGGTCTTGTGGGGCGGTACCGCCTGAGCGGCACAACATCCCGAGTCTAGAACGACAGGAACATGATGTCACGAGGCAAAACCCGAAAACCTGCGTAAAGGCGCGCAGGGACTTCGTCTTCGGGCAAAGGAAGCGCCTGATCTTGAAATGTTGAGTCGCCCGAATGTCGCGCAGCTCTTTTTGCCGAGCTCGTTGCGGTCTTCCTTCGACACGCCGAACAAAAGCGCGAGATCCACCTCGAAGTCCTCGATGCGCCGCTGACGGCAGCGATCGAAAAAATGCCTGGTTCTTCCGGAAAAACAATGCGGCGTGCAGTTCATGGTTGGTCTCCTCATGACGGGTTGTTCATGCCCTCATGTTAAATGACGGGGAGATCGGCTCCGAAACCGCAAATTTGCGGCCTGATGTCCTCAGATCGAACGCCCCGCCCGCACCTGCAACCGCAAATTTGCGCTTTCTCCGAGCACCTGCCTCCGATCTTAAAGTGAGACTTGCCAGACAACCGCTCACAAAGGAGGACATCATGAGCCGCTCGCACCACATCGCCAAAATCACCTCCGGCGCCGCCATCGAACACGTCCGCAGCTACCTTCTGTCTGAAGCCGCCAGGCTCGGCCTCGGCGAGGAAGTTGACGCCGCCGACTGCAGGAAGCTTCTCGCGCTTCTTCAGGACATGCGCAGGTCGCTCGAAACGCTTGAGCGCCGCGGCGGTCTTGTTGTCGTCTCGTCGACCCAGCCCCTCATCACGACCTATCGCTGCGAAGGCTACCGCCCGCAGCGAAAGCCCCACAGATGCAGTCCCCATCTTTCCATGTCGGAGAGAGGCTTCATCAAGGAGCGGGGCCTCATGCACGCCGACGGCACCATGCCCGCGCCTCCCGTCCGCGCCTGGTAAGACGAGGCCGGAAAAGGCAAATTTGCGAAATTCCGGCTCCGTCCCACGCGCCGTCACAATGAACATGCATCCCGCCGCACAGGTCCGCCTCCTGCGACGGACAACAAATCCTTCCAACCACAGAGAAAAGCCATGACCATGCAGAGCCTCAGCACGACCACCACCGAACTCAAGCCCGTTGAACTCCAGTCCTACCTTGACGAAGGCTGGAGGATCTTCGTCGATACATGCTCCTTCATGTCCTCCGGGTGCGAGCCGTTCTTCACCCGAAGCGCCGCAGCCTTCAGGGACGCAGGCGTGAGCATCCACTGTCCGAAGGAGGTGCGAAGAGAGCTTGAGAAGAATCTTTCCTCCCCGAAGGAGCAGACGCGCCAGCTTGCCATGCGCGGTCTGGCCGCCTACGACGCTCTGGACAAGCTTGACGTCCTGCGCGAGATCGACTGTCCGGGCTCGCAGGAAAACGTTTTTGCCGACCCCGTCTTCGCGAAGATCTTTGACGAGCAGCGCGCCGAGCACAAGCTTCTTCTCATCACCCAGGACAGAAGGCTCGCCGCCGGCCTCTACAGCCGCAATCAGGACGAGTTCATGCACTTTCATCCGGTGCACGTGCTTCGCCTGCTCTCCCGCGGCGACCTCGGCTTTCTCAACCACCCGCAGACTCAGGAGCTTATGTTTCCGCCGAATATGAACGATTTTTCCCGTCAGTCCGTACCAATGATCCGCGCCCATCTCGTCTCGTCCGAGGCGGTTCCGCCCGCAGGAAGGTCGGTCCCGCGCACCGTCTCCGCAGGCCGCACCGGCGACGTGCGCGAAGCGTCCCGTCCTGAGAAAGAGTCCGTTTCGAAGGTCGTTTCCAAGCCGGCCGTTCCCGCCGTCGAAAAGGCCGCGCCCGCCCTGCACGCCGCCTTCCCCGTCTGCACGAGCGTGATCGACCTTGAGGACCGTCCCGTGGGCATCGACAGGGCGCCCGTCGAGGGCGACGTCGTCTGTGACGAATTCGGCATGACCCACACGCTCGGCCGTAGGCTCGGCGAGGGCGGCGAAGGCATCGTCTACGACGCAGGCAACGGCATGGTCGCCAAGATCTACCATGCCGACAAGTGCACGACCCGCCGGGAGGCGAAGGTCCGCCTTCTCGCCTCGCGTCCGATCCGCCTCAAGGGCGTGTGCGCGCCGCAGCGCATGCTCTTTTCCAACGGCTTCTTCGCGGGCTGCCTGATGCCCGAAGCGAAGGGCTTCGGACTCGAGGGACCGCTCGACAAATGCTTTGCGGGCTGGAGCCGCGCCGACCTCGTGCAGCTCGCCGTCACGATCCTCAAGACGATCGGGAGCCTGCACAGGCTCAACGTGCTCGTGGGCGACGTCAACCTCAGCAACATCAGGATCGTCTCGCCCGACGAAGCGTATCTCGTCGACTGCGACAGCGTTCAGGTCGCCAACCTTCCCTGTCCCGTCGGACATGAGATGTACACGGCGCCCGAAATCCGCGGACGCGACTTCAGCACGTTCCTGCGCTCGAAGAGCAGCGAGAACCATGCCGTCGCGGCCCTGATCTTCATGCTCCTCATGCCTGACGAGGACCTCGACGAGAGCGGAAAGTACAGGCTCGGCGCACGGAGGATCTCCTCGGATCCGTTCCTTCTCGACTATCCCGGCTTCCACCGGGGAGAGCCGCTCACGCTTTGCCGCAGGGCCCGCATCTGGAGCCATCTGCCCGACGACCTGAAGTCGGCGTTCGGAAGAACCTTCGACAGCAGAGGGAGCCTCCATGCCGAGGCCGACCGCCTTGGCGTTGCGGGATGGATCCTCCGCCTCAACGCCTATCGCGAGCGTCTTCTCGACGGCACGCTTCTCGCGGACGACCCGCTCGCCAACGAGATCTATCCGAAGACGAGCAGGAAGATCCTGCCTCCCGCACGCCCCGCCTGCGTCGTCTGCGGCAGGCCGCACAACGAGACCGACGGCAGGGACGGCGTCTGCAGCACCTGCATTTCGATCGCCGAGCGCGTGCTCGCCAGGACGACGGTCCGCGCCGCAGGCACTCCCGCACCTTCCGCTCCGAAGAGTGAGCCGAAGGCGTCCGGGCCCGAGACCGCGGCAAGCGAAGACAAGCCTTCCGACACCGCGTACGAACGCACGTGCGTTGACTGCGGGTCGCTCTTTCGCATTACGAAGGGCGAGGCTGAGCATCTGCGAAACCTCGGCTACAGGCTGCCCGCGCGCTGCAAGGCATGCCGCGCCGAGCGCCGCGCCAGAAAGAAGGCGATCGAACGCAGATCCGACGAGGACGGCAGCATCCTCGACGAAATCCTCAACGGGGTTCGCGACCTCATCAAGCCGCTCGCCTGAGAGAGGGAGGTCGTCCTGCGGCTCCGCTGCAGGCTGCTATACTTTCCGGCACCATCTCCTTCACCACAAGGTCCTTCGGCGCCATGCAGTTTCTCGAATACATGCTTCGATCAGGCAGGCTGCAGCCCGTCTCCTGCAGAAAGTATGCGGGCGCACTCTACGGCACGCTCTCCCGCATGGCCGAAATGCCGCTCTCCGAAATCGAGTCGGCTCATGAGTTCGAGCAGATTGCGGAAGGCCTCAGGCAGCTCGACGCCTTCTCGCAGCTCAACAAGACCAGCAACCACATGTACAGCAGTGCTCTCAATTGAAGCTCCCCTGTCTGAAGACAGAGGATTCACTTTGACCGTCAGACAGCTCTTTCAGGGGGCAAAGCCGCCTGAACGTCAC
>OIXA01001466.1_pt1 | contig 29746 bp, 19 predicted proteins | sample 1587721 | NCBI WGS metagenome assembly OIXA01 (sample SAMEA3888900, study PRJEB22519) | human gut metagenome | biome: human gut; feature: human-associated habitat; material: faeces | place: Denmark | collected 2013
TCGTCAAGCTCGGGCGAGAAGCCGTCGGCAATGACGCCGCCCTTGGCCACGAGCTGTGGCGGGTCGGGCTGCAGCTCCTTCTCTATGCGCTGTCTGAGAGCCTCACACAGGTGTATCTGCTCGCCCATGTTCTGCAACGCCTCGTTCTTGGCGTGCTGGCAAGCCGTCTTGACCTGCACGAGAGCCTGTAGAGCCATCTTGAGCTGCACCACCTCGCGCGGCGTGGCACGTCCCACAGCCACCTTGCTGGTGATGCGCTCCAGGTCGCCCATGCGGTGGAAGGCATCGTCCATGCACTCGGCAAAGGCCGGCTCATGGGCGTAATAGTCGACGATGTCGAGACGCGCCTTGACGGCCTTGACATCCTTCAACGGGAAGACGAGCCAGCGGCGCAGCATACGTCCGCCCATGGGTGTGGCTGTGCGGTCGATGACGCCGAGCAGCGACACACCGTCGTCCTGCATGGGCTGCAACAGTTCGAGAGAACGAATGGTGAACTTGTCGAGGCGCACATAACGCTCCTCCTCTATGCGTGAGAGCGACGTGATGTGGGCTATGTGTGTGTGCTGCGTAAGCTCCAGATACTGCAAGGCGGCTCCCGAGGCAATGATGCCGTTGGGCAGATGCTCCACGCCGAAACCCTTGAGCGACTTTGTGCCGAAATGGCGCAGCAGCTTCTGACGGGCTGTGGTGTCGGTAAACACCCAGTCGTCAAGCTCGAACACGCACCAACGGTTGCCAAAGGCCTGCTCAAACTGCTGTTTGCAGGCGCGGTCATAGAGCACCTCCTTGGGCTGGAAGTTGCCCATGAGCTTCTCCACATAGGGCGCAGGACCCTCGCCTGTGAGAAACTCGCCCGTAGAGATGTCGAGGAACGCCACGCCCACCACCCCGCCACGTCCGAAGTGGACAGCAGCAAGGAAGTTGTTCTCCTTATAGTTGAGCACGTTGTCGCCCATGGCCACACCTGGCGTAACCAGCTCTGTGATGCCGCGCTTCACGAGCTTCTTCGTGAGCTTGGGGTCCTCCAGCTGGTCGCAGATGGCCACACGCTTGCCGGCGCGTATGAGCTTGGGCAGATATGTGTCGAGCGCATGATGCGGGAAGCCCGCCATCTCGGCGTTGCCGCTTCCTGTCTTCGATGCGCCGTTCGACCGTCGGGTGAGCGTGATGCCCAATATTTTCGATGCCGTGACAGCGTCGTCACAGTAGGTCTCGTAGAAGTCGCCGCAACGGAAGAGCAGCAGCGCGTCGGGGTGCTTGGCCTTCAGCGAGAAAAACTGCCTCATCATCGGTGTTAGCTCGTCTTGCTTTGTTGACATTTTTCTTGTTTCCTATCTTTTATGGTTTCTTTTTTCTTTTGTTTTGATTACTGGAGGTGACGGGGCTACGGTTTATCTTCAGTTTTTTTCTGCGGGCTTCCTTTTCATCAATGATTTTCCGCTTCATCAATGATTTTCCGCTTTATCATTTCACCCTGAAGAACCTCTCTATCACGTTGCCGTCGACAAACGTCCTGTCGGCCGATATGATGTCGTTCGGGAGCGAGGGGGCCGTTGTGCCGTCGCCCACACACAGGGGTGAGGTCTCGCGGCGGATCTCGTCCCACAATCCGGCGTCAATGAAGGAGCGCAGAGTGGCAGCGCCGCCCTCCACAATGAGCGACTGCTTCTTTCTGCTGTATAACGTGTCGAGCACGTCGGTGATGCGTTGGCCGCTGGTCAACACAATGCGCTCTGGCGACGGACCGCTCCACTCGCGCACGTCGAGACGCGGATGCTCGCGCTGGTCGGTGACACGTCCCACAAGAATGGCGTCGTTCTCGGCCCGCATCTTGTGTACGAGCATGGTGGTGAAGGGCGTCGAGAAGCGTGCGGCATGATAGTGGTCGTCAAGGAACCCGTCGGCCGACTGTGCCCACTTGAGCAGGATGTAGGGCCGGTGCTCTGTGTTGACGGTCATGAACCTGCTGTTCAGAGCCTTACACTCGTCTTCGAGCACACCCACCGTCACCTCTATGCCCGCCTCGCGCAGCTTGGCTATGCCGCGTCCGTGGACCTTGGCAAAAGGATCGACGCAGCCCACGACCACGCGACGCACGCCTTTCCTCACGATGAGGTCGGCACATGGCGGCGTCTTGCCGTAATGAGAACAAGGCTCCAGACTAACATACATCGTGCTTCGGCCGAGCAGCGGCTCATCACACGGACGCACCGACGCAAAGGCGTTGACCTCGGCATGGCCCTCGCCACAACGCACATGGTAGCCCTCGCCTATTATCCGTCCGTCACAAACGATGACGGCACCGACCATGGGGTTGGGCTTGGCATTCTGACGGCCACAGTCGGCAAGCTGAAGGCAGCGACGCATATACATCTCGTCGACCTCACGCTGAGCAGATTCTTGAGAAGAAGCAGCATTGACCTCAGATAGCGAAGCTTCATTGGTTCCTAATAGCGAAGCTTCATTGGTTCCTGATAGCGAGGCTTCATTGGTTCCTGATAGCGAGGCATCATTGGCCTTAGGTTGAGAAACCTCGTTATCAGCCTGTAGCTGTGTAGCTTCAAGCTGTTGAGCGTTGTTCTCCGCATCGGTCTTTAAGCCCTTGTTGTCATTATTTTCTTGGCTGTTATTTTGGAACATAATCAATTTTTATTAATTTTGTGGCATGACATACAACCAATTATGGAAGCGGCTCACCGCCATATACAATGAGCGTGAGGCCCAAGCCATCGTGCGCACCGTGCTCGATGCCCTGTTCGGCATGTCACTAACCGACATTTGTTTAGGCAAAGTTACACAATTATCGGCAGACGACACCACGCGACTGGAGAAAATCATGCAACGATTGGAAAAATCGGAGCCTGTGCAATATGTGTTAGGTGCCGAATGGTTCGCCGGACGACTGTTTGACGTGGCTCCAGGCGTGCTCATTCCAAGACCAGAAACCGAAAATCTGGTGAAATGGGCTTGCGACGAGGCGAAAGAAAAAGAAAAAGAAGATAACAGCAAGGAGGAAAGAGGCAAAGAAGAAAAGGAGGTTTCTAAAAAAGGGGAAGCTCCACAAAAAGAAGAACAGCTTTTATCTTCTCCTTTAAAAGAAGAAGAGGAGGGGTTGAGGAAAGGGAAGGATGCTTCACAAAAAGAAGAACAGCATTTATATTCTCTCTTAAAAAGCAATAAGGAGGTTTCTGAAAAAGGAGAAGAAGTCCCCCACCCTTCAATTCTTGACATCGGCACAGGCAGCGGTTGCATAGCCATAACCGTTGCGTTAGCCCTGCCTCAGGCGCGTGTCACGGCGTGGGACATATCGACAGACGCACTGGCCATAGCAGCGGGCAACGCCCACAGGCTTGGAGCGAGCGTAAGATTTGAGCATCAGGATGCTCTCAGCGCCCCCGACGACGAAGAGCGTTGGGATGTCATTGTGAGCAACCCCCCATATATCTGCGACAAGGAGCGTGCCGACATGTCCGACAACGTGCTCAGTTATGAGCCAGAGCTTGCCCTTTTCGTGCCCGACAGCGACCCTCTCCTCTTCTACCGCGCCATTGCCCGTTACGCGTCGAAGGCTCTCAAGCCCGGCGGCCGTCTGCTCTTCGAGACAAACACCGCCTATGCCCACGAGGTAGCCCAAGCCATGGCCAACGAAGGTTTCACCGCCATAGAGATCCGAAACGACTGCTTCGGGAAACCACGAATGGTTAAGGGAACCTTTTTTAAAGGTAAAAAAGTAAAAAGGTAAAAAGGTAAAAAAGGGCTGACGCCTTTATAAGAGAAGAGTGAAGAAACAACGTTCGGCGGCCGAAGGGAAAGCCAACGAAGAGTGAAGAATTCGATAGCCATTCTAAAGAGGAAAATTCTTGCTTAGGCAAGCGTCTCTACGAGCTGAGCGCAAAATTCGAAAATTCAAAATTCGAAAATTCAACATCGGCTGAAAGCCGACAATTCAACATTCAACATTCAACATTCAAAATTGCTCCTCCCTCGCGGCGCGGGGGAGGGGCTTTCCTTCCACGCTCCATCCCATAATGGTCGACACCTGAGGAATGACCGACATCGCAATCTTGCTCTGGCCCTTGAAGCTCGGGTGCCAGCAGGCACCCAACTCCGTTTCCGTGTTCACCACGCGGTCCATGGGGTTCGCCATATACACCTTCTTCATCTTCAGCGTCTCCTTGGCAAGCTCCGCCATGGCAGCCTTGAGATATGTGCTTGCCGAGTGGGCGGTGATGCAGAGCACGGGAGTGTCCTCGCCATAGTGTGCCTTGATGTTCTTGATGAGCTTCACATAAGCGCCCACAAACTGCTCCGAGGTAGGGATGGCCGTGGGTGAGAAGTCGTTGGTGCCGAGGTTGATCATGACGAGGTCAGGTGTGTAAGCCTTGAAGTCGTAAGGCTCCATGCCGTGGTTGTCGAAGATTCGCATCCAACGGTCAGGCATGTTGTTAACAGACACGCGCACGCTGTCGCCATAATGGCGTGTGATGCCCTGTCCAGAGTGAGCCACAAGAGCATAGTCGGCATCGAAATAGTTGGCCACCAGGCATCCGTAAGCCTGGTTACAGTTTTCTGTCTCCAGCTTGAACGGATCTGTGCGGTTGTTGCTCTCTGTGCCGAAGCCGCAGGTGTAGCTGTCGCCTATGACCTCTATGAAACGAGCCTTGGGCTTGACGGCTGTGAGCGTGGCGTTCTTGTCGACGATCAGCTCCTTCACCGTGGTGCAGCCATACTCGCCCTCGGTGCATTTCTGTAGGCGCAGCGTGTGGGTACCCTTGGTGAGCTTGTCGGCGAGGGTGATGGTCTGCTGATCCTTGCCGCTGACCTTGATCTTCTTTATCCACTTGCCGTCCACGAACACGTTATGGTAACTTGTGCCCTCGTCAGAGAGCACCGCTGCTATGCGGCTGCCCGTAAACCGGGTCTGCATGTACACGCCTGTCCAGTCGTAGCGCACGCTACCGTCCTGGAGGTGCTGCACACGTCCTGTAAACGTGATCTGGTTTTTGTCGTCTGCCGACACACGCTTGTCGGCAGCTGTGGCAACGGTGCCACACATACAAATCATTGCCACGAGGGCTAACAGATGTTTTCTCATATTTTTTTCTATTTAAAACTTTCTACATTCAGATGTTTCACATTGCTCTTGAACGCGCCGGCCTTTTGCAGCGGGAAGAAGAGGGCACGCAGGTAGCGCATGCTCGTGGTGGGTTGCCACACATGAGGAAGAGTCTTCACGTTTGGCATCTTGTCGTAACGGCTTTTCTCCTTGTCTATGACATAGAGGCGTTGCTCGGCGAGCGTCTCGCGCTTCACGCCGTTCACATAGAGCGTTGTGGCGGCGGGTGTGGTCTCTATGGTCAGCTCCACCTCGCCCTCGGTGGGGAGGGTGTAGTTGAACGTGTCGAGATAATCTTCGCGCTGGTAGCCCAGACTACCTGTCACGGGGTCAGCGAGGAAGAATGTCGACTGTGGGCCGTAGAAGAGCACGGTGCCCTTGGCCTCGGCCTTACAATCCACAGTGAAGGTGATGCGATGTCCGAAGCCCACCTCACTGACGGGCAAGCCCAAGTTGTGTCCAGCCTTCACCTCATTGAGCGACATGGGTGCCTTGGTGCGTCCCATCTCGTTCACACCTGGTGCCTCGCTCAACAGACCCTTCTTCTGCTCAAACAGGTCGAAGGGCAGGGTGGTGAGCGATGCTGTCCAGGTCTTGTCGGCGATGACCTGCAGCACGGGGAATATGCGGTCGTGCATATCGGCCACGGTTATGCCGTTGCCGTAGATGTCGTTCCACAGGGCAAACATGCCGCCCACGATGCAGGGGTCGTTCTCCTCAAGCGTCACGTTGCGGAACACGCGCGGTGTCCAGGTGTTATAGAGGTTGTTGAGCGGCAGATAGTCGTGATAATAGTCGGCCATAGGCACGATATAGGTCTGCCAGTCGGTCATGCTGATCATTTTCCATCCCTGACGTTTCATCTCTACGGGGTCTGCCATGTCGTTAGACCACAGGCCCATGGTCACGCCCTTCTGGCGCACGGGTGTCGTGCCGTCAGCGTGAGAGAGCGCACCCCACACCATCGGACTCTTGCCGTAGCTCTCGATGAGGGCGAGGTAACGGTCGGTGTAGGCGCGGAACTTCTCTTTTAGCTCCTGTGTGGCGTTGCTGTATTCGTCGGTTCCGATATGCACATACTTGCCTGCAAACACGGGGTCCTTGCCCGACAGATACTCCTTGAAGAGATTGTCCATGAAGGTGTAGACCTCGGGGTTGAAGATGTCGAAATGGTCCATTCCATATTTCTCTGAGGCGAGGCTCGGCTTATATTGTGTGAAGGCAAGCACATGCCCCGGTGCGTCTATCTCGGGGATGATGTCGACATACTGTGCGGCAGCCTCCTTCACGAGTGTACGAAATTCGGCCTTGGTGTAATGTCCGTCCTTAGCAGCGAGGCCGGGGTAGGTGTCACACTCAAGACGGAAGGCGCTGGGTGTCTGCATCCAGTCGTCGTCAAAATACTGCTTAAACCCATTGTCGTTAAGGTGCAGTTGCAGGGTGTTCATCTTATAGTAGGCCATGATGCGTGCCAACTTCTTGATGTATGGCATTGGCACAAACTTACGGCCCACATCGAGCATGAAGCCACGGATAGCATATTGCGGCTTGTCGACAGTTGAGCCACAGGGCAGCGATGGCTGCTGTTCTGATAGCTGGAGCACGGTCTGCAAGCCCCAGTAGAGCGCCTTTGGTGTGGCTGCTGTGATGTCGCATGTCGTGGCGATGGCCATGCGGTAGCCCTCGCTGCCGAGCGCCTTGTCCTTCTTCAGCCGCAACACGATGTCGCCGGCCTTGGCTTTGTTGCCTGTTGCAATACTCATCTGTCGGCCTGTGAGCAGGGTGTAGTCGTGGCAGAAGGTCTGGGCCATGGATCTGAGCGCCGGCGATGCGACCACGATCTGTCCGCTGGGCTGCATCTGTCCTTCACCACCTTGCCACTGTGTAAGCTCTGGCACAACAAAAGGTTTCAAGTTAGTAGCCCATCCAAATAATGAGCCGCTAACAAGAAATACAATCAAAACCAATTTGCGATAATTTCTCATTGTCAATATTGTTTTTTTAGAGTAAACTAAAAGAGCAATGAGGCCCATAGAGCCGCATAAGTTCTATAGGCCTCACAAACTATTCATATTTCTGAAGCGGTCGTGCAGACCAGTCGTCGGCGACATAGCTGTCAGGGTAGACAGACTGGTTGACCACGTTGCCGTCCCACTCGCGGATGTAGGTGCTGAAGCGGCGCTGACCCTCTTCTAACACGAAGATGCGGGCACCAGCCTTCAGGTGGTTATACTCGGTGTTGCCACCCGAATAGCGTCCATAGCCAAGCACAATGTTGTGATAGAGGGTGGTGTAATCGTTATCGTGGTCGTGGCCTACGAAGATGCCCATCACATCTTCACTCTCCATCATGGCGGTGAACATGCCCGAATTAAACTCTGGGCCGCAGCACTGCTCACGACGGGTGCCTATCATGGCCACATGCTGGTTTTCGGTGGCATACGTAAACTCGGGCAACGCGATGTGGAAGAAGGCGAGCGCTGGCAGCGTTTTACCCTTGTTAGCATCTTTCAGTGCCTGTGCCTGCTGTCTGTACCAGCTTACCTGGTCGAAGGTGAGCCATGCATAGGTGCCGTGGCTCTTGTCTTTTGGAAAGCCCTTGGGATAGCTGTGCGAGTCGAGGCAATAAAGCACGGCGGCATCGTTGTTGCCCTTGCGTTCTTTAATTTTCACCACATAGTCGAGCTCTTTGGCATTGCTCAGGTCTGGCAAGATATTGTTTTTTACGCCACGCGCAATGTTGTATAGCTCGCGGTTTGTGAGGCCCTGCTCGCTGTCGTGGTTGCCAAACTCGTAGACAAAGGGTATGTTATACTTGCTGATGCAGTTGAGCACATCAAGCAGGTTCTTCTTGGCGGGGGTGCCATAGATAATGTCGCCCGAAAGCACGATAAGGTCGGGGCGCTCTTGCGTGAGCACATTTTCAAGAACCTTTAACGCAGCCTTTGATGCCTTGCTACCATTATAGTGAATATCGGTAAACTGTGCAATCTTAAACTTACCATCGGCATTAAACTTAAGGTTTTGTGCGATGGTGGCTGTGGTGGCCATCAAGAAGGCAACCGCCAACGTAAATAGTTTTTTCATTTTATATATTTTGAATGTCGTCTTCTCGTTAATACTTCTTCAAGATTTCCTCACACAGCATAAGGCTCTTGATCATCATGCGTGGAATGTGGAACGGGCCCTTGAAGAGATTACCCTTGGCGGGCTGAGCCACGGTGCCGTCGCGATGGAGGTAGCCATACCATTCGCCCATCTCGGTGTCGGGGAAGTGGGCATAGGCCCACTCGCTGATGCGCTCATGACGATAGAGATATTTGTCGTCGCCCGTTACGAGGAACGCATAGAGAGACGCAATGATGGCCTCGGTCTGCGGCCACCAGAACTTCATGTCCTGCGAATAGTCTTGTACTGGCAGGTTGCGGCAGTCGCGGAAGTTGATGATGCCGCCATACTGCTTGTCCCATCCCCAGTCCCATGACCAGTCGAAGATGGTGAGGGCTGTGTCGAGGATGCTCTTGTCCCATCCGCGGTTCTTCGCCACGTCCATGAGGAACCAAGAGGTCTCGATGCAGTGGCCGGGGTTGATGGTGCGTCCCATGCAGGTGTCTACAAACTCTCCGTTGGGGCCTACCGACTCGAGCAGCGCCTTAAACTCGGGGTGCATGAACTGTGTGCGCAGCTTTTCTATCGACTCGTCGATCTGTCGGTTGATGTTGGGGTCGTCGATGACCTCAAGCAGGCGTGAGCCCACGTTGATGAGGATCATCACGATGCTGTGGCCTTGCAGGTCAACGGCCGGCTCATATTTGGGTGTGAGGAAGCCCGGTGTCTCAAGAAAACGCTGTGTGTCCTTGAACAGCTTGAGAGCTTTCTCGGCGAATGTCTTGTCGCCTGTGGCGAGCGCATATTCAGACATGGCTATGGTGGCGAATGTCTCGCTGAACACATAACGGCGCTTGCGCAGCGGCGTGCCGTCTTCGGTCACAGAGAAGAACATGTGGCCGTCGGTGTCGAAGCAGTGGCGCTCAATGAAGTCGAGCGTGCTCTTTGCTGCATCGAGCCATTCCTGCTTGTGCTCTACGTTGTTGTAAGCATAGGCGCAGATGAAGGCGAAACGTCCCTGGAACCACACGCTCTTGGTGGTATCTATCAGCGAACCGTCACGGTTAACACATGTGTAGACGCCGCCATGCTTGCGGTCGAGACCATGTTCCATCCAGAACGGCATGATGTCGTTCACCAAGTCGTTCTTATACTTTTGTGCCCATTCCTGTAGATATTTTTTTGTATCCATAGCTGTTATTTTTTTATATTTGTCCTATATTTTTAATTTCTCTTGTTCAACGTTTCCTTGAGCCACGTTTTAAGTAGGTGTTAAAAATTAATTTAAATGATTCTATGCTCTATTTTGGTCTGTATTTTGAACACCTACTTATCATTATTTCTTCACGGAAGACTTATATTTGTCTATTCCTTCCTTGAGGTCCTTCCAGTAGTTATATTCCACCACATGGCAGATGTCGAAGACAAAATAGCCGTCGGCGGCGTTTATGCACGCGTCGACGCTGTTCTTCACAGCCTCGTGCTGTCCGCCGTTCTCGAAGCCCGAGGGGTTGCCCACGTCAGGACCTCCGGCAAACTTTACAGCGTTGCAGAGCAGACGCTTCGAGAGCGAGGCGAAACCTTGCATGGTCCACTCGCCGCCGCCATAGACGTTGGCAGCGCCGGCGTAGCAGCCAAGGAGCATGAAGTCGAGCTGGTCGGCATAGCCATATTTCTGATAGTCAGCGTTTGCCCATGACGGATATTCGGCAGCGGGGTTATATTTGCGGCTGGCCCAGTTGACGCCCACCTCATAGTAGGTCGAATACCAAGCGCCGACATAGGTTCCTACCTTTATCTTCGAGTTGACGCCATGAACGGTGCTCACCGCCTTCTTCACAAAATCGTAGATGGTCTTGGCGCGGAAGGCGAGCCACTCTTTATAATATTTTGCCGATGCCGCCTTGCTGGCGTCCATGCCTGCCACGCCCACATCGTCGGGGAACCTGACATTGCTGTTGCCCACATACTCCTTAAACTTGCGCTGTGTCTCTGGCGAGAAGTCGGAACGCAGGTCGTCGTAGCGGCAGCGGTCGAGGAAGATGCCGTCGACATCATATTTGCTGAGGTCACGAAGGAGCTTAAGCAAGTAGATCTGCACGTCATCGTTGCAGGGGTTAAGAAACTTCGTGCCGTAGAACTCGGCGTCTGACGGGTCTGTAGATGTGAGATCCATCTCGTTCACCAGTCCGCGTTTCAGGCTCACTGTCGTCACCCATGCCTTCTTGTCGGCATCGCGGAACACCGCTCCCTGCTGTCCGAGACCGTAGGGGTAGAGGCATCCGCCGACAAAGGTGTTGAAGGCGGCGTTTACCTTCAGGCCGAGGGCGTGGCCCTCGTCGATGAACGCCTGCAGATAGTCCCATGTGGCTGTGCGCTCAAAATATTTATATTGTCCGTTCTCCCACACGTCGAGCTTCTTTATAGGCTCCGTCACGTTGGTCTGGTAGAGCACATCGCCCATGGACGGGCGCACGTCGACCACGATGTCGGTGAATCCCGCGTCCTTAACCTTCTGCAGATCCTCCTTGATGTTCTCCTGACTGTTGGCGTAACGCGGGAAGTTGGCTGCCGCGTCAATCCATATATAACGAGGCTTCAGCCCTGCCTCGGGATCGGTGGGTGTTGTTGGTGTTGTCGGGGTGTCAGGTTTGCCAGGTTGTTCTGGTGTGGGTGGTGTCTCTGGCAGCGTCGTCCCGTTGTCGTCGCCGCCACATGAGGCAAGTGCCAACATGAGAACCGTTGAGATTGCGAAGATAATCTTTTTCATTAATATAACATTATAAATTAAGTGAAAAGTGATTTTATTTAAGCTAAAAGTGAAAATTGATTTAAGTGATAAATGGTTTTAAGAGGAAATTGAAAAACGAAAACAGAATCCCCCTCTCCCATAGAAGAGAGAGGGGTTCATTTCAAGAAGCCTTAGCCATTCACTCCCCTCTCCTCTGGGGAGGGGAAAAGCCGCGAAGCGGCGAGGGGGAGGGGCTTTTATCTCATAAAGCAAGCACTCATCACCGCTCTCTGAGCGTTTCCGTCGTCACAGGGCTTGATGGTCTCCTTGCCGTTGATGAGCATGCACGAGCTGCCACCGCCGTCGAGAGCGAGCGCCTCGGTGCATCCGATGGCAGACATCTGGTTAGACACCTCGTCGAGCGTCATGCCAGCCACACCCTCTGTGACCTGACGTCCTTCGCACACGAAGAACACGAGGCGGTTGGTGCCCTTGGCATAGCCCACAGCCGTGCGGGGCTGGTTAGAGTCGCCTGCCACATCGAGCATCTCATACTTCCATGAGTTCACCTGCACACCGTCATGCACGAGCACGCCGATGCCGCCGATGCCGTTCTTAACATAGCTGTCTTGGTTCAGCGCCACGTCAGAGGGGTCTGGCGAGTCGGTGTCATAGACATCAGGGTCACACTTGCGCGGCTCGTCATACAGATAGTCGACGCCCGTCCACTTGTAGTAGGACCACTGTGCGCGGAAGTTGCCGTCCTTGTCCTGGAAGAAGAAGCCGAGGGTGGGATACCAGAAGTTTGTCCAGTCGAGCGAATAATAGGTCTGGTTAGGACTCTTCAGCTCACCGTCTTTATAGACAGCGCTCTGCGAGTAGTAGAGACCTTCGTTATAGAAGAACAGTCCGCCGTTGATCACGACAGCCGGCTTCTCGTTGTTGTTGTAAAACTCGGTGGGGGTGTAGACGTGCTCTGCCACGAATTCACCGTCGGCGTTCTTTGCCACATCTGAAGCCACCTCAAACTTAGCCGTTGCGGCGTCAGCCACAGCGATGTAAGCAATGGCGGCATCGCCGTCGGTGGTCTTGTCTTTCTTGTAGACGTTGAGATATTCGGGCAGGTTCTCAAACTGATCGCTGACGTTCACCCATCCTGCCTCCACGATGTTGGGGTTAGCCTCGGTGGGAGTTGGCTCAGGTTCAGGTTCGGGTTCGGGATCTGGAGCTTCAGGTCCGTTGCCCCACACCCAGTTGCCTAATATATCCTCATGATCCTCTGTGTTGCAAGAGGAGAGGGTCAGCATTGCCGCTGCTGTGAGCAGCATTGCCGATTTGAAGCTGTACTTTTTCATTTTTTCTTTCTTGAAGAGTTGATTTCTTTCTTGAAGAGTTGACGGGTGGTGAGCAGAGAAGCCTGTAAAGCGGGAGCCTTGTCGGCTTCTCTGCCAGCCACTTGTCGTCTGTTATATGATAATAACCTTTACTTCTTGATACAATCGGTCTGCAATCCGGCGAACGTGTTGTGAGTGTTCGACACATAGAAGACGTACATGAAGTAGCCGTCCTCAGAAGGTGTGAGAAGCACGTCGGCGAAGCGGCTGCCAGCAGCGGCGCCAGCTGTGCCGTCGGTAACAGCCCATGTGTACTTGAGTGCTGACGAGCCACTGTTGCTGCCTGTCACGGCTGTTGGGTTCGTAGCGTCGTAGATGAAGATCGAACCGTTCAGACCCCATGACGGCCAGTAGCCCATCTCGAAGAGGGCGATGTAGCGGCTGTTGTTGAAGCCGCGCACGTCGATGGCGCCCGGGTTGTAGCCCCAGTGTGGGTTGCTCACGAGGTTGGTAGGTGTTGCCCAGTCGGCAAAGTAGAACATCTGGCAATCGCCACCGGCATAGTAGTCGCAGACGGCACCCTTCTGTCCTGTCTCGTCAACCGAAGCCACCTTGGCAATGCCGTCGAGGTCGCCCCATGCGCCAACGTTGAACTGCTTGTTTTCGGGCTCACCGACCTGTCCGTTCCTTACGATCCAGCGTATGGCGTTCTGGCAAGCACTCGGTGTGGCTGTGATGACAGCGTTGCCGTTGAGGTCGCCATAAACGTGCAGACGGGCACCGATGTCGACACCCAGACCGTTGGTGTAGGTGATAATCTTCTCAGGAGCCTTTGTCGGGTCGTTGGTCTTATAGATCTCCAGCTTCTCGCCATTCTTGGCAAGGTTACAGATGAGCATGTTGCCGCAGTCGTCGCTAGTCACGGCACCTGTGGCCTTGGCAGCACCGAGGGTCACCTCGCCAATCTTTGTGCCGGTGGTCTTCTGGAAATACATAGGAGCTGAGCCGTTGCCGTAGTTGAGCACGACATACTTCTTGCCGACAGCAGCCAGCGTCGGGTGTGTGGTGCCGGGATCGGAGGGCAGACCAAACATTGAGAGGTCGTTGACGAACAGCTCTGTCTCGCTGCCGGGAGCGTAGCCTGCATCGATCTTCGGCGGAATCTGCTTCATGACCTTATACACAGCCTTGTCGGTGCCGTTGTCGGCGGTCACGGTAAACTCGAAGCCGTCGTTGAAGTTGTGCACCTCAGCGGGGTTCGGGCTGATGGTTGCGTGTGCGTCGAGCACCACCTCAGCGGTGCATGCCGACAGATCATCGATTGTCACGAGCGAGATGGTCTTGTTTGCCTCGTCGATAACGCCTGTCATGTCGCCGTTCACGATAAAGCTCTTGAGCTGACACTTGTTAGAGCGTGTCTGCTCGCCAGAGATTGTTATCTTGCGGCTGTTTCCTGAGGCATCGGTGTAGGTGAACTCGTTCTTCTTCGTGAGGTCGAGTATGCCGAGCACCGGCTCCAGCTTGCAGTTGTTCTCAAGAGTTGCCACCACCTTCATGGCCTTGAGAGCCTCGGCGGTAGAGTTGTCGCTCTCCTCGGGGAAATAGTAAGGCACGGGGATGACATAGTCGGTGATCTCTTCATTGCCGTCGATAATCCACTCCTTGGCCGCCTTGTCGCGATATTCGCCCGAAGTAAAGTAAGCCGTGAGGCTTGTGATGCCTGTGCGTCCTGCGGTGGGATCCACATGCTCCTCGTCGGCGCAGCTGCCCATGAACAGCATTGCCACCAGCGAAGCACAAGCGTATAGATATTTCTTGGTTTTCATAAGTAAAAATTTTTTTAGTTGTTACTTCCACTCAGCAAACTGCTCAATGTCTTTGTTGGTGTTAAGCTCAGCCTGGGGAACGGGCAGACGATACATCTTCTTCGGGAAGTTGAGGTCTTCGCTGTCTACTGTCACATAAGTGTAACGGAATGTGTCGCCGGTCATCTTCTCGATCTTAAGGCCGTGGCGGCGTATGCCTGTGAGCTCGCGCTCAGCTACGTTCCAACGGCGCAGGTCCCAATAGTAGAGTCCTTCAAACGCCAGCTCCACCTTGCGCTCGTGGCGCAGAGCCTCGAAGGCAGCGTCGACGGTGTTAACGTTCTTCAGCTTGGGCAGGTTCACGCCTTGGCGCTGACGCACCTTGTCTATATAAGCCACGGCTGTCTCCACGTCGTTTTTGCGCAGGCAAGCCTCGGCATAGTTGAGATACACCTCAGCCAGACGGAAGGCTACCCATGGCTGTGTGCTCTGCTGGCTGATGGCGAAGTCGTGATTCTCGTCTACCAGCTTGCGCAGATAATAGCCTGTTGTGGTGCGGCCTTCTACGGCAGCGTCCTTCATCCACTGTGCCCAACCGTCCTTTCCGTCGATGAACGGCTCTATGGTGCGTCCGCGCCATGATGCTCCGTTGTAGAGGATGGTAGCGTGGAAGCGGGGCTCCAGCTTGTCGTAGGGCGGGTTCTGCATGGTGCCCTCGGTGGTGTGCCATGTGGTCCAGTCGGCCTTGCCGCCTGTTGCCAGCTCATACTCCTCGACCAGGTCCTGTGTCGGTGTGCCGTAGCCGCCATACATGGTCATGCCAGCCAGCGTGTGGTCACCGCCGGGCGCGTAGTATCCATCGAAGCTGTGGCCGGTCTTTGCCGTGAGGTTATACTGGTACATGTAGATGGCCTCTGTGTTGCCGTCGGCCTTGAAGGCGTCGCTGTAGTCGGGTGTCAGCTCGTAACCCATACCGAAAATCTTCTCGCAGGCCTCTTTCACCTTGTCCCAGTTCTGGCAGTAGAGCATGGCGCGTGACATGAGGGCGTAGGCAGCGCCACTGGTCAGACGGCCCTTGGCGTCGTTGCTCACGGGCAGGTTCTGTCCTGCAAACTCGAGGTCAGAGAGCACATAAGCCCATCCTGCCTCTTCCGAGTCGAGCGCCTTGTTGGTGTTGATCTTCGACAGGTCCTCATCGTAGATGATGGCCTGGTGGTAGCGCTTGAGCAGCTCGAAATAGTACATTCCGCGGAAGAAGCGGAGCTCTGCCTCCAGGCGTGCCTGATTCTCCTTGGAGAAGGAGCTGGCGTGGAGCTTGGCAATGCTCTCGTTCACACGGCGAATCTCCTCGTAGGTGCTTCCCCACACGCCCATGTAGACGTCGGTGTATGAGGACGTCAGGATGGAACCGGCATAAGAGATCTGGTTGGGGATGTAGCACTCAGAGTTGTTTAACAAGTTGCCATACTTAAACTCATCAGTGAGGCCTTCGGTAAGGCCTGCTGCACACTGGTAGTTGTTGAAGCTACCGAGGTATGGTATGTCTGCATAGAAATAGTTGACAGCAAGCTCAGCTGTAGACACGTCGTTCCAGACCAGCTTCTCGGTCACCTTGTTTGTGGGGTCGATGTCGAGAAAGTCGTTGCACGATGTCAGTCCCATCGCTGCTGCAAACAGACACGAAACGATATATTTTGTTTTCATCTTGATTATCAGCTAAAGTTATCAGAAAGTGATGTTAATGCCACCGAGGAAGGTGCGCTGCTGCGGATAGTAGCCGTTGTTCACGCCCGGCGACTCGGGGTCGATGCCGGTGGGCAGGCTGTCGATGGTGAAGAGGTTAGAGCCTTCGACGAAGAGGCGCACGCGCTCGATGTTGATGGTGCGGAGCCACTGCTTGGGCAGGGTGTAGCCCAGCTGTGCGGTCTTCAGACGGATGTAGTTGCCGTTACGCATCCAGAAGGTTGAGGCCAAGCCGTTGTCGCCGCCGTGGGTGACGTTTGACAGGGTTATGCGCGGGTACTTGCCGTTGGGGTTGTCGATGCTGTAAGCGTCTTGCACGAGCCAGAGGGGCGAGTTGGCACCCTCCTTGAAGGTCTGTGTCCAGATGGTGTTGTCGTCGCAATAGTTGTAATAGGTACCGAGCATCGAGACGTCAAACTTGAAGCCGCCTGTGAACTGCATGTTCAGGTCGAAGCCGTTCCATGAAGCGTTGAGGTTCAGACCCATCATGATCTCCGGGCGGTTGCTGCGGCCTATGCGTGCGCGGTCTTGCTCGTCGATCTTGCCGTCGCCGTTGATGTCGCGATACTTGATGTCGCCGACGTTAGGACGAGAGCCATACCATGCCGAGTTGTCGATCTCCTCTTCTGAGCGGAACAGACCATCAGCAATCCACACGTCACAAGCGTCGACGCTTGTGCCCACACGCTTGCGCCACTCCTGCATGTTGGGCTGGTCGAGATAACGCAGCCACTTGCTCTTGGCGTAGGTCATGTTGAGGCTTGCGCCATACTGGAAGGGCTTGCCTGCCAGCTGGAACTTGTTGCGGTGTGAGACAGTCCACTCCAAGCCGTAGTTGGCGTAGCGGTCGTGGTTTGCCACCGAGTGGAAATAGCCACCCATAGATGGAGCCTTGTCGCCGGCCATAGAAGCGAGGATGTCGTAGTTGAGGTTATAGAACCAGTCGAACTCCAGACCCAGCTTGCCGTCCCACAGCGTCAGGTCGAAGCCGAGGTTTGAGGTGCGGGTCTTTGACCATGTGAGCTCGGGGTTAGCCACAGAGCTGGTGTAGAGCGAGCTGTAGATGTTGCCGTTGAACACGCGGTTGCCGGCAAACGAGTAGGTGCTCAGGAACGAGTAGGCCGACACGGCGTCGTTACCCAGCAAGCCCATTGAGGCGCGGAGCTTGAAGTCGCTGAGCCAGCTCTTGGTGCTCTCCATGAACTTCTCGTTAGACACGCGCCATGCAGCAGAGAACGAGGGGAAGAAGCCCCAACGCTTGCTCGACACGTTGCCGCTGAAGTTGTAGCTGCCGTCGTAACGTCCGCTAAACTCGGCGAGGTAAGTGTTGTTGTAGTCATATTTCAGACGGAACACATAACCTGCTGTGCGTGTGTGACCGCTGTAGCCGCTCTGCGAGTCCTTTGCCAGCGGTGTGCCGTAAGAAAGCTCTGGCAGACCGGCGAAAGGAATCTTCTCGGCATAGGCAGCCATAGAGCTCGACTTGAAGTCGCGGCCCTCGACGAGCATCATGGCATCGATGTTGTGCTTGCCGAACATGCGGGCGTAAGCCACGCTGAACTGTCCTACCATCTGCTCGGTGGTGTACTGTCCCTCGGCGAGCTGGTTCTGCTGCACTGCCTCGGGGTCGTTATAGATGATGAGCTGTCCTGCCGAGTTGGGAGCGTAGGTCTGATAGGCCGTAGAGAGGTTCTTGTTGCGTGACGACAGATAGTCGTAGGCACCTGTGGCCTTGAAGCTCAAGCCCTTGAGCCATGGAGCGTCGTAGCTTATAGAGAAGTTGCTGTTGATCTCTGTTGCGCGGGTCTTCTTGTAGCCGCTCTCGTAGATGGCAGCCAAGGGGCTGTACACGATCGAGTTGTTGTTGGGAATGGCGCCTGTGTAGAGGCCGTTCCATTTCTCGGGCAGGTAGGGGCGCATCATAACGGTCTGATGGCCGATAGAGAGCCAGCCTGTTTCGCTGCCAGCGTCTACACCGTCAGAGCCGCCCGAGTTGTAACGGGGCTGGTTCTTGCGCGTTATGGTGCCCACGAGGCCAAGGTCCATTTTCCATCCGCGCCCGAGGTCGGCGTTCAGGTTTGAACGCAGGTTGTAGCGACGGTAGTCGAAGTTGTCGATGTTACCCTTCTGGTTCATGTAACCGCCACCCACATAATAGCTCAGGGCCTTTGTGCCGCCCTGAACCGACAGGTTGTGCTTCATGAGATGGCCGGTGCCGAACACCTTGTCGATGTAGTTGACGTTGTCCCAACCGTCGGTGGGGTCGTCGTTGAGCATGGCCTCCACGTTTTTCTTGGTGAAGTGGGGCACATAGTCTTCACGGCTGGTGATGGTGCCGTTGGCCAGCTGGTCCATCATCTCGGCCATGTTATAATAATGAGCAAACTCGGGACCGTTCATGAACTCGGGGAAGTTGGCGTTCACCGACAGACCATACTGTCCGTCATAGCTCACCTTTGCCTTGCCCTCGGCACCCTTCTTCGTTGTAACGATGATCACACCGCCAGCGGCGTTCAGACCATACACGGCAGCGGCGGCACCGTCTTTCAGCACCGACACGCTCTCGATGTCGTTGGGGTCGATGTCGTTGATAGAACGGGGCATGCCGTCAACGATGTAGAGGGCCTCCATGCGCGATCCGCGGATGCGGAGCGATGCCTGGTCGTTGCCCGGCTCACCAGAGGTCTGCACCGACGAGATGCCGGGGAGCTTACCGCCGAGCAAGCTCGACACGTTGGTCGACGGACCCTTGAGCAGCTCGTCGCCCTTCATGGCAGCCACGGCTCCTGTGAGCGACTCCTTGCGTGCTGTGCCGTAGCCCACCACGATAACGTCGGCCAGGTTGGTGTTGTCGTCCTGCAACGTTACGTCTATGACGCTCTTGCCGCCAATCTTGACATTGGCGGGCTTCATGCCTACATAAGAGAACGAGAGATAGTCGGCCTTCTGTTTGGGGCCCACGTTTACGGAATAGCGACCGTCAATGTCGGTCACGGTAGCGGTCTTTGAGTTGCCGTTCATCACAACGGTAACACCCACAAGGGGTTCTCCAGATGAGTCGTGAACGGTTCCTTTCAAGACTGTCTGTGCTTGTGCGCCTGATGCACACAGCGACATCATCAGCATTGCTGACCAGAACGTCCGTTTAACAAAACTGTAACGTCTGTTTTCTTGTTGGTTCATCATATTGTTTGGTCTTATAATTTAGGAGAATAACTGTCGGCGTTTTTAAGTCAATGAGTTATTTTTGTGCAAAAATACAATTTAGTTAAACATAAAGCAAATAAAAACAAAATTATTTTTATTTAATATAATAATTAATTAAATTTAATTCTGATTTTGTTCCTTTTCCCTCCTTTTTTCTCCGTTTCTCTTTTTCTCTCATATTTATATACACACGCACGCGCACACGACAACTACATCTGTTGTTCTCCTTAGTTTTCACCCATTTAGCCATGCTGACACCTCGTAAAAATTACCTTTCTGCTGCCTTTTTGTGACATTTTATGACGAACCGATGAAGAAAAGAACAAAATTAAAAAAGATTATTTATGATATTAGTAATAATTAACGGGTTTAATTTGCTTTCAATGAAGAATAATCCATATCTTTGCAGCACAAAAGCAACAATAAAGAAATAAGAAAGCAACCATAAAGAAAAAACAACATAACTATAACCTGCTAAAATAGAAGTTATGAATCAATCAATACTGAAAGAGAACAAGCTAACGGAGACAAACGTGGCTTTGTTAAACCTCTTCTTCGAGAAGGGTGACCAGACGGTGGCTGAGCTTGCCGCCGGCCTGAATGTCAGCATTCCCTACGCCACGAAGTCGCTTAACGAGCTGATTTCAGCCAAGATGGTGCACGAAACAGGTAAACGCGACAACCACTCGCGCAGAGCACCGCGTGTCTACGACCTCATACCCGAGGCAGGCTATTTTCTCGGCATCGACACCGGACACGACCGTCTGAACCTCGCGCTTACCGACTTCTGCGGCAACATCGTGAGCAGCAACTATAAGATACCATACGACTACGTCAACGACCTTGAGTGTTTCGAAACCCTCATCGCCCTCATAGACCAGTTTATCGAGCAGTCGGGCATTGAGCGCAGCAACATCATAAAGGCGTGCATGACCGTGGGCGGCCGCGTCAACCCATACGAGGGCAAGGCCCACAACTATTTCACCTGCCTCGACAAGACGCTGGCAGAAGCGCTCACCGACGCCCTGCACATCGACACCTGCATCGACAACGATACGCGCTGCATGACCTTCGGCGAGTGGTACAAAGGCAGCTGCAAGGGACAACGCAACGTGGTGTTCGTGAACGTGAGCTGGGGTCTCGGCATAGGCATCATTATTGACGGCAAGATGTGTCTCGGCAAGAGTGGCTACTCGGGCGAGATGGGACACGTCCACATCTACAACAACGGCATAATATGCCATTGCGGAAAGACAGGATGCATGGAGACAGAGGCGTCGGGCTCGGCGCTGCAACGCCACATGAAGCAGAAGCTTGCCGACGGTGCCGTGTCTATCCTGACGCACCGTCCGAACCCAGAGCAGGAGCTGAGCCTGCAAGACATCCTCGACGCCATAAAGCGTGAGGACGTGCTGAGCATAGAGAGCCTGCAGCAGATGGCCACGGAGCTGGGCAACAACCTCGCCGGCATTATAAACATCTTCAACCCCGAGATGCTGGTCATCGGCGGTGACCTCTCTGTGACGGGCGACAACCTGACGCAGCCCATACGCATGGGCATTCACCGCTTCTCGCTCAACATGGTGAGCGAAGACTCTATCGTCACCACATCGGCCCTCACCGACAAGGCGGGCGTGATCGGTGCATGTCTCCTCGCAAGACATCGGGCCATAGAGAAATAAGAGAACGTTTTCGTTAAGCCAGATGAGCAGAGCCAAGCTTGCTTGAGCTCTGCCATGGCGAGAAAAGGTGCATGAAATGAACCTAAACCATATTATATAGAAACATGACAGACAGAAGACACTTTTTGAAAAGTCTGGCAGCAGGATGCGCAGCTTCGTTGGCTGTGCCGTCAATCTTGCAGGCCAAAGACGACAACAAGGTTAAACCCATCATCACACCCGAAGGTGCAGGGGGCGAGAGCCGACTGATCGTGCCCAAGAACAACGGACTGAAGATCACTGGCACATTTCTCGACGAGATCTCTCACGACATTCCGCACCAGAACTGGGGAGAGAAAGAGTGGGACCTCGACTTCCAGTACATGAAGGCTATCGGCATAGACACGGTCATCGTCATTCGCTCCGGCTACCGCAAGTTCATAACCTACCCCTCACCATATCTGCTGAAGAAGGGCTGCTACATGCCGTCGGTCGACCTCATCGACATGTATCTGCGCCTGGCCGACAAGTATGGCATGAAGTTCTATTTCGGACTCTACGACTCGGGACACTACTGGGACACGGGCGACATGTCACACGAGATCGAGGACAACCGTTACGTCATCGACGAGGTGTGGAAGATGTATGGCCACCACAAGAGCTTCAAGGGATGGTACATAAGCACCGAGATCAGCCGTGCCACAAAGGGAGCGGTGAAGACGTTCCACACCATAGGCAAGCAGTGTAAGGACATCTCTGGCGGTCTGCCCGTCTTCATCTCGCCATGGATCGACGGCAAGAAGGCGGTCATGGGCACAGGCAAGATGACCAACGAGCAGGCGGTGAGCGTGGAGCAGCACGAGCGCGAGTGGAACGAGATCTTCGACGGCATTCACGACGTGGTCGACGCATGCGCCTTCCAGGACGGACATATCGACTATGATGAGCTCGATGCCTTCTTCTCTGTGAACAAGAAGCTTGCCGACCGCTACGGCATGCAGTGCTGGACCAACGCCGAGACCTTCGACCGCGACATGCCCATCCACTTCCTCCCCATCAAGTTTGACAAGCTCCGCCTCAAGCTGGAGGCAGCCAAGCGTTGCGGCTACGACAAGGCCATAACCTTCGAGTTCTCCCACTTCATGAGTCCACAGTCGGCCTACTTGCAGGCAGGACACCTTTATGATAGATACAAGGAATATTTCAACATCTAAAGGTAAAAAGGTAAAAAGGTAAAAAAGTAAAAAAAATGCAACAAACCGTTCGCCTTGGCTATGTCTTCTTCTTAGCCTTGGTTGCAGCCCTCGGAGGCTTGCTCTTTGGCTACGACACAGCCGTAATATCAGGTACCATCGACCAGGTGGGCCGACAGTTTAACCTCGACGTCATGAACCAGGGATGGTATGTGGGCTGCGCCCTCATAGGATCCATCGCCGGCGTGAGCGTGGCAGGCATCATGAGCGACCGCCTCGGACGCAAGCCCACGATGTTCATCTCAGCTGTGCTCTTCACCGTCTCGGCAGCAGGATGCGCCATCTCCACAACTTTCACCATGCTGGTGGTGTACCGCATAATTGGTGGCGTGGGCATAGGCATCATCTCTATCGTGGCACCCGTCTACATCTCTGAGATAGCCATAACACGCTACCGCGGACAGATGGTGTCGCTCTATCAGCTCGCCGTGACCGTGGGCTTCCTCGCTGCCTATTTTGTCAACTATCTCCTGCTCAACCACTCGCTGACCACACAGCCCGGCGAGGGATGGATAAGCCTCATCTTCGTGAACGAGGTGTGGAGAGGCATGCTCGGCATGGAGACCCTGCCGGCCCTCTTCTTCCTCCTCATCATCATGGTCATTCCCGAGAGCCCCCGTTGGCTCATCGTCAAGAACCGCGTTGAGCGTGCAAGGGGCATCTACGGCAAGATGTATCTCACACCCGAGGGCGTGAACCGACAGGTCGACGACACACGCTCCATGATCTCGGCAGAGGTGAAGAGCGAGTGGGGCGCCCTGCTGCAGCCCGGCATCTTGAAGGCTGTCGTCATTGGCGTGTGCATAGCTATCCTCGGACAGTTTATGGGCGTCAACGCCGTGCTCTATTATGGTCCTTCCATCTTCAAGGATGCCGGCATTGGTGACCCGCTGTTGTGTCAGGTGCTCGTGGGTGTGGTCAACACCGTGACCACGATCATTGCCATGCTCATCATCGACCGCGTGGGACGAAAGAAACTTATCTATTATGGCGTGTCGGGCATGATTGCCTGCCTCGTGCTCATAGCTGTCTATTTCGCCTTCCAGCAGCAGTTGGGCCTCTCGGTCTACTTCATGCTCACCTTCTTCCTGCTCTATGTGTTCTGCTGCGCCATCAGCATCAGTGCCGTGGTGTTCGTGCTCCTCTCGGAGATGTATCCCAACAACGTGCGCGGTCTGGCAATGAGCATCGCAGGTCTGGCTCTCTGGATCGGCACCTACCTCATTGGTCAGCTCACACCCTGGATGCTCGCCACGCTCACACCGGCCGGCACCTTCGTGCTCTTCGCAGTGATGTGTGTTCCTTACATGCTCATCATGTGGCGTCTGGTGCCCGAGACCGCTGGCATGTCGCTTGAGGACATCGAGCGCTATTGGAAACGTGACGGAAAAAAGGGAGCTTAAATCTTTAAGAAAGAAAGTTAGCTCGCTATACTCGCGAAGTTAATATAATGAAGTTAATGGAAGTTATCAGACAGATGCTTTTCTTGTCAGGTAGCTTCCATTCACTTTTTGGAAAGTTCAATCAACAAAAACCATAGAAAATGGGAAACAACAACCAGAAACCCCGCGCACACGCTCTCGATGCCCTGCGCGGCTACGCCATCATTACGATGGTTCTCTCTGCCATGGAGGCGTTCTCTGTCCTGCCACGGTGGATGTATCATGCACAAGTGCCGCCACCAGACCATGTGTTTGACCCGACAATCTACGGCATAACATGGGTCGACATAATCTTCCCCTTCTTCCTCTTCTCCATGGGAGCAGCCATACCCCTTTCCCTCGGACGACAGCACGCCAAGGGCGAGAGCATAATGAAGCTCACATGGAAGACCGTTCAGCGGTGGGTCAAGCTCACGTTCTTCGCCATCTTCATCATACACGCCTTCCCCTTCATGCTCGGCTATGAACAGGAGTGGATGCGCTATGCCATGCCCATTTTCTTCTTCATCCTCCTCTGCCTCATGTTCATGCCCAACCCCTTCGGGTTGTCCCCGTATAAGGCAAGGGCCATAACATGGAGCGCCTACCTCGTTGCCGTCGGCTTCATGCTGCTGCAACCTTATGCTGGCGGAGCACCCTTCCGCCTCACCGACAGCGACTGCATAATGCTCATCCTCGCCAACGTGTCGCTCACAGGCTCCATCATCTACCTCCTAACCATCGGCCATCCCTTGCGCCGACTGGCTCTTCTGCCGTTCCTCGTTGCTCTCTTCATGGCTGCTCACACCGCCAACTCATGGCCCGCCCTTCTCATCCACACCTCATGGCTACCCTGGCTCTACCTCCCCGCCTACCAAGTGTATCTGCTCATCATCATCCCCGGCACCGTCGCTGGCGAATGGATTGCGCAATGGCTCGAAAAGATGAAAGCCAACGACACGAGCGAGGGTCTTGTGGAAAGCTTTCAGAAAAGAAACGAAGCTGTTCTTGAGAACGGGAACAAGGTAAAGAATGATGAAAAGGTGGTTCTTGAGAACGGGAACCCGTTAAAGGGTGGGAGAGGAGCTGTTCTTGAAAATGGGAACAAGGTAAAGAATGATGAAAAGGTGGTTCTTGAGAACGAGAACAAGGTAAGGACAAGAAGCGAAGAGATGAAGGAAAAAGAAAACGCCCTCGCTCTCCCCGTGGCTCTTTTGTCGTTGGCCTTGATCGTTGTCAACGTTGTGTTGCTCTTTGGCCGTCACCTCGTCGCCAACCTCGTCGCCACAATGGTTCTCACAGCCCTCACAGCATGGTTGCTGCGCTCACGCCGCGAAGCCGGCACAACAGGCGTTGAGGCTGCTAAGCAAAGATCTGCTTCGAAAGACGCCTCATCACAAAATGCAGCAAAGCAAGAGGTCTCCAACCGCGAAGCATCATCGCAAGAAGCAGCAAAGCAAGAGGTTTCAAGCCGCGAAGCATCATCGCAAGAAGCATCAAAGCAAGAGGTCTACAACCGTGAAGCATCATTGCAAGAAGCAGCCCAGCAAGAGGTCTACAATCAAAAATGTTCTTCAATCCCGGCATCTCCCACGCTTCATTTCTGGCAGCGTTTGTCGTCGGCAGGAGCCTATCTGTTGTTGTTAGGCTTATGTTTAGAGTCATACGAGGGAGGCATCCGCAAGGACGACGTGACGTTGAGCTATCTGTTTGTGACCTGTGGATTAGCCTTCTACGCCCTGTTGTTGCTCACCGTCGTGTGTGACCACTGGCATGTGCGTTGGCTGTGTGCTCCTCTTGAGATGGTGGGCAAGAACCCCATGGTGGCATACGTCTCGGCATCCATGGTCATCATACCTGTGCTCATCCTCACGCAGCTCTACCCTTACATCGATGCCTTGTCGTCACAGCCTCTCACGGGTTTCCTCAAGGGTGTGTTGCTCACAACGTTGTGCATGGCCCTCACGGCGTGGTTTACGCACAAGAGGTGGTTCTGGAAGACGTGAAGGGGATATCGGAATTTTGACTTTTGAATTTTGACTTGTCGGCTTTCAGCCGATGTTGAGTTTTCGAATTTAAAGCCCCACCACTGCGCCGCGCAAAGAGAGAACGCCCCTACAGCCCCACCCCCGCGCCACCTTCGGTGGCTTCCCCTCCCCGTCGGAGAGGGAAGTGATTAGCTTTTGCTTTTGGAAGAGTCCCTCTCTCTGATGGAGGGAAGGGCTCTTCCTTTAATAGCTTTAAATGTTAAAACATAAGAAAAAGTTCTCTAATCTGTGAACTTTTTATATCTTTGCAAAAACAAAAGAACGGCAATGAAGCTTTTAAAATATAAGATGCTGAAGGACTTTTGGAAGAAACATCCCGATGCCGAAGACCCGCTGCAACGCTGGGCTGAATATGTAGAAAGAAACGAATGGAAAAACCACGCCGACCTGAAGGCGGCTTTCCCGTCAGCTGATTATGTGGGCAATGACAGATATGTTTTCAACATTTCAGGAAACAAATATCGTCTAATAACAATTGTGGTTTTCTATGGCGGCTTCTTACATGTTAGATTTGTTGGCACACATGCAGAATATGATAAAATAAAAAACATTAGAACGATTTAAAGCTATGACAATTAAGGATAAGAAAAAATATGAGGAGGTTGATGCTCGGCTTGAGCAACTGTTGGAGAAAGGCACAGAGCTTGGTGGCATGGACTTGCTCAGCGAGGAAGAGCAGGAAGAGATGAAGGTGCTCAGCGAAGCAGCATACAATTGGGAGTGTGAGGAAGACCCTCATCCATGGAGAGTGAAGCCCTCACTAATAGCTGCAATAAAGGTGGCGTTTAGAAAGAAAGGATATAAACAGAAGGAGGCTGCCGCTGCCATTGGTGTGTCACCAACAACGTTCAGCGACATTTTGCATGGGCGCCGAAGCCTAAGCTTCGATATGGCACGCAACATATACCATGAGCTTGGTGTGCCTGCCAACCTTGTGCTCCAATAAGACAAAAGAACGCTATGCACATCCTGTCTTACCCATCCCCCCGCGCCCTTTCTGCAATCGGTCAAGGTCGAGCGAGAAAGGGGAGAGGATAGCTCATTTTCTGCAACAAAACAATTATTCGAACTAAAAAGTGTTGAACTTTACATTTATTCGAACTAAAAAATGTGATATTTCCCACTTTTTCGAACTAAAAAATGTAATCGCCATCATTCTCTCCTCTGTTTATAAAGACAACAGGAACCGTTTTCTTTGCTTTTCTTCTACGTTTTTTTTAAAGACAATAGAGACATTAGGGACAATTCTTTAATTGAAAGATCAATCTAAAATCCCTTCCCACGGCGCCACACTTTTTTCTCTCATGTAAAAAAATTGTCCCTATTGTCTCTATTGTCGTTAAAAAAACGCAAGCCAACAAGTCATGACGTGCGCAAATATTTTCATATCATTCATGACTGCCTTTAATTTTGAACACCTGCAAACAGAGAAAAACAGAGAAAGGCTTGGTGCGTTGTTGAAAAAATTGTACTTTTATCCGCAAAATGTCAGCAAAAACAAAGTTATGAACCTGAAAAGAACAAAACTGCCTTTATTGGCAAAGATCATTGTGGCCATTGTGCTGGGCGTGGTCTTCGGCAACGTCTTTAATGAGACCCTCGTCAGAACGTTTCTCACCTTCAACGGCATCTTTAGCCAGTTTCTGGGTTTTATGATACCGCTGATCATCGTCGGACTGGTGACGCAAGCCATTGCCGACATTGGCAATGGGGCGGGCAAACTGCTCGTCCTCACGGTGGCCCTTGCCTTTGGCGACACCATACTTGCGGGCTTGCTTGCCTACGGCACAGGGTCGGCGCTCTTTCCCCGACTCATTGCCGACACCGCCCCGGTGGCGGTAGACAAGGCCGTGGAGCTGAAACCGTTCTTTGAGGTAGAGATACCCGCCATGCTCAACGTCATGAGTGCGCTCGTGTTCTCGTTTATGGTAGGCCTGGGCATTGCCCACATGCGCAGCCAAGCCTTGCACAAGGTGTTTCAAGAGTTTAAGGACATAGTGGCGGGCGTCATTGCCAAGGTCATCATACCCCTCTTGCCCCTTTACATCTTCGGCATCTTCTTGGGCATGACCCATTCGGGCGAGGCTTACCATATCTTGATGGTCTTCGCACAGATCATCATTGTTATCTTTGTGCTGCATGTGGCCATCCTGCTTTACGAATATCTCATTGCCGGTGGCTTGACCCGCAAGAACCCCCTGCGCCTGTTGATAAACATGTTGCCTGCCTATTTCACCGCCCTCGGCACCTCGTCGTCGGCAGCTGCCATACCCGTAACGCTGAGGCAGACGTTGAAAAACGGCGTGAACGACGGCATTGCCGGCTTCACCGTTCCGCTATGCGCCACCATCCACATGGCGGGCTCGATGATGAAGATAACCTGTTGCGCCCTTACCATCTGTCTTGTCAACGGCATGCCGTGCAGTCTGCCGCTCTTCCTCCATTTCATCCTTGTCCTGGCCATCTGCATGGTGGCGGCCCCCGGCGTGCCCGGTGGTTGTGTCATGGCAGCCTTGGCGCCCTTAGCCTCGATCTTGGGCTTCGATGCCGACATGCAGGCCCTCATGATTGCCCTCTACATCGCGATGGACAGCTTCGGAACCGCCTGCAACGTTACGGGCGACGGTGCCATCGCCCTCGTGGTGGATAAACTGTTCGCACGGACGCAACGGCCGGAAGAATAGATAAGCCTTATCTACAGATGGAAAAACTATTGTTATTGAAGGCTATTGCCGTCCCAGCAACCAGTCGATGGCCGACACAATGCAGATGCTTTTACCGTCAACCTTATAATCACGAGTGATGGTAAAAGCAATGAGAGTCAACTTGTCACAACGCAGGACAGAAGAGGCTCTGATGAGCGAATCGGTCTCTCGCTTGAAAGTTTTTTCTCCTTCTATATCGTAGGCTACCTGAATGAGTTCCACAGCCTTGTCTTGATTGCATACAACGAAGTCAATTTCCTTAGAACGAGGACTCTCCTTGTAATAATAAATATCCAAAAAAGAGTTTGTGCATCGGCGCAAAAGTTCAATGTAAACGACATTTTCCAAGCGCCACCCAATGTTCTCTGCAGCAAAGGCATTGTCACGATTGTTTTGAAGACCAGAATCTACAATATAAGCCTTGGCATTTCTGATGCGCTCCTTACTCTTGAAGGAATGCTTGGTGAGTAATTGTATAAGGAATGCTTGACGCAGATAATCCACATACTTCTTAACTGTCACATCCGACATGCTCAGAATTTTTGCTAAATCATCATAATTTACCTCTTGGCAAACATTGTTGATAAGGTGGTTGGCTATCTTTCGTAAAGCATTGACGTTGCGTATGTTGAAACGACGCTGTATATCCTTGGTAACGATGGCTTCCATCAAGCTTTGTACATAGCCACGCTTGTTGCGCATGTTTTGCATCTCAGGAAATCCTCCATCGGCGATGTAGTCTAAAAAGGCTCGCTTCCTTTCTGCGTCAGCCTTGGTGGTGATTCCAGCAAGGTCAACATGATGAAACATGCAATATTCATAAAAGGAGAAAGGGAACAAGTGAATCTCATTGTAACGTCCTGTGAGATGAGTGGCAAGCTCGCCACTCAACAATTTAGCATTGCTGCCAGTCACCACTAAATGTAAATTGCTGCGGAGCAGCCGATTGACAAATAAGTGCCATCCATCTACATCTTGAATCTCATCTAAAAATATATACTTGATATCCGTGCCATACACTTGATAGATGCAAGAGAGAACGGTATTCAAGCCTTCTGTTTCCAACTTTGCCAAGCGGTCATCATCAAAGTTGGCATATCCATATTTCACATGATGCTCCAATAAAACCTTATGACAGAGTGTTGATTTACCACTTCGTCTCACGCCGATAACCACTTGTGCAAGCGGACTATCTAATTCAAAAAGGGTTTCTTCATATCGGCCGACCCACTTTTGGGGTTCATAACTTTGAACATATTCCTGTTGCTCAGCCAAGACTTGCAGAATCACTTTTTCTTCTACCATAATTGCTCTATTTGAGGATTATTTCTTGTTCTGATTACAAAAGTACAATAAAATATTCAAAGCCAGTAGGTTATCATATTTAAACTTTGCTAAAATGCATGTTTTTGTCCTTTAAACTTTGCTAAAATGCATGTTTTTGTCTTTCAAACTTTGCTAAAATGCATATTTTTGTCTTTCAAACTTTGCTAAAATGCATGTTCTACATGAACCAGCTGTATGAGTGTTTATTCAACAGAGTTTGGGGATAAGGTGAAAATCATTCAACCAACCTCAGGCTTACAGTACAAATCCATTCAACTTTTTCTA
>OIXA01001470.1_pt1 | contig 29718 bp, 27 predicted proteins | sample 1587721 | NCBI WGS metagenome assembly OIXA01 (sample SAMEA3888900, study PRJEB22519) | human gut metagenome | biome: human gut; feature: human-associated habitat; material: faeces | place: Denmark | collected 2013
ACCTCTTGCATGCCATGCAAGCGCTCTCCCAGCTGAGCTAAACCCCCAGATGTTTTTTGTCGTCCGTGACGACGCTAGTAATTATAGCAGGCAAAGTCAGACTTGTCAACGGTTTTTGCAAAGTTTTTTGCAAGGTTTGTTCTGCTGTGCACTTTTTGCCGCAGGGTTTCCCTTTTGGGCCGTTCTGTGCTATGATAGAGAGGTACCGGGCGGGGCGCTCCCCTGCCCACAGAGAGGGGTGGTTCTTATGAGCGAAGCAGAGGTCAGTCAGTTTCTCTGCGTCCTCATCAAAATGGGGGAAGCGCTACAAAACAGCGGGGCCGAAGTGTTTCGGGTGGAGGACACCCTCAACCGCATTGCGGCGGCATACGGGGCTGAGGAGGTCAACATCTTTGTCATCACATCCAGCATCGTGGTCACGCTGACCATGCCGGACCTGCCGCCCCAGACCCAGACCCGCCGCCTGCGCAAGAGCACCGGCAACGACTTGCTGGAGCTGGAACAGCTCAATGCCCTGAGCCGCCGCATCTGCGCCGAAAAGCCTCCGGTGGAGGAGTTCCAGCAGCAGCTCAGTACCATTCTGGCACAGCCCGGGGAGCCCCGGCTCCATCTGGCGGGAAGCGTGCTGGCGGCGGCCAGCTTTGCGGTCTTTTTTGGCGGGAGCCTGTGGGACGGCGTGCTGGCGGGCGGGGTTGCAGTGTTCATCTGCTGGATGGAGCGGTGGCTTGCCCCGTTCTGCCTGAACGGTGTAGCGTTCCAGTTCATTGCGTCGTTCCTCAGCGGCATGGCTGCTCTGCTGTGCTGCCGGGTCTGCCCGCTGCTCCATGCAGACATGGTGCTCATCGGCGTCATCATGCTGCTGGTGCCCGGCATTCCGTTTACCAACGCCATCCGGGATATCCTGCTGGGTGATATCATCTCAGGCTCGCTCCGGCTGGTGGAGGCCGTTCTGCTGGCGGCCATGCTGGCGCTTGGCATGATGGCAGCCATCTGGCTGATGGGAGGTGCCGCATGATGCAGACGATCATCCAGCTCCTCAGCGGGGCATTGGGCTCCATCGGGTTCGGGCTGCTGTTCCACCTCAACCGCCGTTACCTGCCTGCGGCAGGCGTGGGCGGGCTGCTGGCCTGGCTGGCCTATCTGCTGGCCGCGCCCGCGGTACACGGCACATTCCTGGCCAACCTTGTGGGCGGTGTCTGCGCGGCCCTCTACGCCGAGTTTATGGCCCGGTGGTACAATGCCCCCTCTACCCCGTTTTTCATCACGGCGGCAGTCCCCCTCATCCCCGGAAGCACCCTGTATTACTGTATGAACGCAGTGGTCTCCAGCAATCTGCTGGCCGCGGAGCACTATGGCGAGCAGACCTTTTTAGCCGCATTCGGCATTGCAGGCGGCATGGCCATTGCCTGGTGCCTGGCCGATCTCAGCCGCAAGCTGAATGCCCTGCTCACGGGCCACAACCCCGCAAAATAACACAGAAAGAAGAGAATTATTATGGATTTTTACGGAACCATCGGCCCGGCCTGTGCGGAGCTTTCCACGTTACAGCAGATGGTCCGCGCCGGAATGACCGGCCTCCGGATGAATCTTTCTCACGGCTCACTGGCCGAGCACGCCGACTGGCTGGAGCTCATCCGGAAAGCAGGCATCCGCACCCTCCTGATCGACTTACAGGGCCCGGAGCTGCGCATCGGGCGGCTGGCGTCCCCGCTGACGCTCTCCGAGGGGCAGCAGGTGTTTCTGGGTACGGGCGGCATTCCCTGCCCGGCCTGCCTTTTGGACGCCATAACCCCGGGGCAGAAGCTGCTGCTGGACGACGGCAAGCTGCTTTTGCGGGTGAACGCTGTGGACACTGCTCTCCACTGCACCGTACTGCGGGGCGGCCTGCTCCAGAGCCGGAAGAGCATCGCGGTGCCGGGCGTGGAGGTTCCCTCCCCTACCCTGACCGATGAAGACCTGCAGAACCTGCGCGTCGCCGCCGACTGCGGTGTCACAGGTGTCATGCTCCCCTTTGTGCGGAGCGCAGAAGACATCCGCACCCTGCGGGCCGCGCTGGAAGATGCCCACGCCGGGCAGATCCAGATCTTTGCCAAAATTGAGAACCTTGCCGGTGTCCGTACTTTGCCGGAGTTTCTGCCGCTGGTGGATCAGGTCGTTATCGCCCGGGGCGATCTGGGCAACGCCATGCCCCTGTGGGAGCTGCCCCGCTGCCAGAAGCAGCTGGCCTCCCTCTGCCGGGCCGCGGGCGTGCCTTTTATGGTCGTGACCCAGATGCTGGACAGTATGCAGACCCGGGCGGTCCCCACCCGCGCCGAGGTCAGCGACATCTACAATGCCGTACTGGACGGGGCCGCAAGCCTGATGCTGACGGGCGAGACCGCCGCCGGGCAGTACCCCGTGCAGGCCATGGAATACCTTGTCAAGACCGCACAGACCGCGCTGTAACTTTTTATGATACGATGAAAGGACCTCCGGCGAGATTGCCGGAGGTCCAGCTTATTCCAAGCAAAGATCCTTTGCGAAGCCCGGTCTATTCTTCACAAATCGTTCATAGAATAATCGTATCTTCATTGATTTTAACGAAATTTCTTTTTGATTTTCATACAATTTCGCAATTGACAGAATCCCATGCAGTCCGATACAATAAAGCCAGAACGGCACCTGATCTGGATGTGCCGATGATCATTCCTGCACCCCAAAAATGACAACAAAAATTCTGAAAACGACAGGAGGCATTTACGATGAAACACCTGAAAAAACTGGCCGCTCTTCTTCTAGTGGGCGTTCTCGCCTTGTCCCTGCTGACGGCCTGCGGCGGCGGCGGTGGCTCTACCTCCGCAGATGCACAGGCGGAAACTGCCGTGATGGCCGCCATCAATCAGAACCGTCCCGTCAGTTCCGTCAAACTGCAAAACAGCAGCGAGCTCCGCAAAACAGCCAATCAGAGCATCGACGCTGCCATCAGTGGAAAATTGGGCCAGCTCAGTTCTGATTTCAAATTCGTGCTCGACCCGAACCCGGAAGACGGCAGTGTCGGATTTACTCTCGTTGCCAAGTGTGATTACAAAAATACGGACCTCGCAAAACTTATCAAAACCGTCACCAACATCAACAGCTACAATATGAACAAGTGGAGCGAGGTCGGTGTGGTAGTCCGGACGGTTGACGGCCAGACTTACATCGCCATCTCGGTGGCTATCAAGACGGCTATCAAGACCTGATTTTATCCAGAAGATTCTTTTCTCCTCAAGATATCCCGCATTCCCCTGTGTAACAGAAAAGGTCAGGCTCTCCGGTAAAATGGAGAGCCTGACTTTTTGCTTTTTATTTTACTGTTCCGGTTTGTTCCGGGCAGTCTTCCTCAGCAGTAGACCACCGTTTCCTCCAGAGGCTTGCGGGAGGCGTGGTTGGGCAGTGGGCCAGCGCCCTCGGCTGCATAGCCCAGGTCCAGGATCATCAGCACTTCCTCATTTTCCGGCAGGCCCAGCTCTTTGGCTGCCTTGTCCGGGTCAAAGAAGTTCAGCCAGCAGCTGTCCACTCCTGCGTTGGCGGCGGCCAGCATCATGTGCGTGGCTACAATAGAGGCATCCTCCACGCCGGAATCCCGCTTCTCGCCGGGGTAAGTAAACACATGGTTTTTATCAAAGGCCACCACCAGGCAGGTGGGAGCGCCATAGCGGCAGGGCGTTACAGCGTCGATCTTTTTCAGCCCCTCTTCGGACTGGACGACATAGACCCGCTGCTCCTGTAAATTTTTCGCAGTGGGGGCCACCCGGCCTGCTTCCAGAATGACCTGCAGCTTTTCCGCCTCCACCTTACGGCCACTGAAGTTTTTGCAGGAATAGCGGTTTTCCACGACCTGTGTAAATTCCATCTTGATTTCCCTCCTGATGTTCTCCTTTGGGGGACAGCCGTCCCCGGTTTCCTATCCATTATACGCAAACCGGCTCCAGTCTTCAACCCTGCACGCAGGCGGTCAGAACAAGTCCAGCATGTTGTCGAGATAAATTTCTTCCCGGACTTCCAGCTGGTGCTCCGGCTTGACCAGATAGTAGAGCAAAAATTCCAGCACCAGCGCGCTGCCCAGGCCCCGCCCCTCGATCTTGAAATTGGAAAAGCCCATGGGCAGATAGGTTTCCTTGATATCCTCCACCCCGATGAACGCCGGGCTCCGCATGGCTTTGGAAAAGCGGTACCCCTGCGCCGCGTCGGGGGCGGCACAGCGGTGATCCGGGCAGTCTTCCCCAAGGTTCTGGCGGCTGACCACCTCATAACAGCGCTTGCGGTCCCTGCAGCCCGTCCAGCAGCACTCGTTGCAGAGGAATTCCACCTTGTCTTTTTCCGCCCGGGCAAGCGTTTCCAGCTGGGCAAAGGCCTTATTGAGCCGGAAATCCGGCACCACATAGGCAAAATCCTCCCGGGCCGTCTCCTGCCGGAACGCTTCAAACTCCGTGAGGACTTTGGTGGTGGAAGAGACGAGATAAAGCTGCGGGTAGTGCTCTTTCAGGTAGCCCGCCAGCAGGTCAGAATGGACGATGACGCCGTTCTGCGGGCCGCCGCTTTCTGCCAGCAGCCTGCAAAGCGCGTTGCAGCGCTCGTCCGCCAGATGCTCCTCCCGCAGCAGCGAGTTGCTGAATGTCAGCCGGGCCGAGATGCCGTATTCCCGCAGCAGGGCCATCATCGCCTAGAGATCACACTCCCCGCAGGAAAAGCGTCCCCCGCCCCAGAGGCAGTTTTCCGGGGCACCGTAGAGGGAACCGATCTCGCACCAATCGTAAAAATACTCCCGGTGTGTCCGGAACAGCGGCAGGAACCGGCGGTACAGCTCGTAAAACTCAAACAGCCCCGGGAGATGATAGATTGCAATGTTTCTCATTCCGTCTTTCGTACTCCTTTTGCTTTCCGGTTCGGGTCATTCGGTTTCTGCCTCGGCCGCTGTGATGTCCCGGTAGAAAACCGCCCATGCGGCTTCCTCATAGGGGCGCACTACAAAAAAGCCTGCGCTCAACGGAACTGCCAGCAGCATCACCAGGGCGACCCCCATGGCCGCTGCATCGGAGAAAGCTGCCACGACCCACGAAAACCCGGCCAGCATCGGGAGGACACAGAGCAGCTCCCACCCGATGAAGCTGAAATCCAGGCAGAACAGACGCCATTTGTTGCCGTCCATGATCCGCCGCGATTCCGTAATGGCCTCGTTGGCCGTCAGGGCAGGGTGTTCCGCCATGATGTACGGAGCCATTGCATAGCTGTAGGATTTTACAATGCCGGGGATCACCAGCAGCAATGACCACAGTGCCACATACAGCCCCTGCAAAAATTTCAGGCAGAAGCCATCCCACAGGCGGCCTTTCTGGGAAAACAGGTCCGAAACAGCGGCCGCTTTTCCGTCCGCCAGATTCAAGTTGAACCGGGCATATCCCAACCGCACGGCACCGCCCACCACGAGGGTGAAGAGGGTCCAGACCACGATGCAGACCACCAGCACTGCCAGCAGCCTGCCGCCGTTGGCCTGTGAAAACAACTCAAGGGAACCGCCGGGCGTGATGTTGGAATTCTGGTTGGCACGGTTCGCGTTGGATGTAATGTTCTCGGTTGCGTTTACAATATTGGCACCCAGCGCACTGGCGAGCAACCCGGCCAGCACCGCTGTTTTCCATCTTCCACGCAGGGCATCCCGGGCAAGAGCACGGTAATCAGCAGCTAGTTTCATATCGGCAGCCTCCTTATTCGCAATGGACCGCATTTCTTTCCACTGGAAATTGGTTCCTTTTTCTTAAATACGGTTCATCATACTGAAAAATTGCAGCTTCCCGGGCCGGCAGGCAAAAATTTTTCCGGCACACAAAAGGAAAAGGCGGCACTCGATTGCAGAAGTGCCGCCTTTTCAGGAGAAGAAAGTAGATGGTTCCGTTATGCGCTCATTACACCAGGCCCGTCAGCTGAGGCAGGGCCATGGACACTGCCGGGATGTAAGTGACCAGCAGCAGGCCGCCGATGATGGCGACATAGTACATGAGCATGTAAGGCAGGATCTTTTCCAGGCTGGTACGGCCCACCTTGATGCCGACGAACAGCGCGTTGCCGACAGGGGGCGTGATGTTGCCGATGCAGAGGTTGTACACGAGGATCATACCAAAGTGGATGGTGCTCATGCCAAAGCTCTGGCAGATGGGCAGGAACAGCGGGGTGAAGATCAGGATAGCCGGGGTAACATCCATAAAGGTGCCGGACACCAGCAGGATGACGTTCATGATCAGGAGGATGATGTACTTGTTGTTGGTCAGGCCCAGCAGCAGAGCCGCCACGGCATCGGGGATCTGCAGGAACGCCATGACCCAGCCCAGAATGTTGGACACGCCAACCAGGAAGACGACCATGCCGGACATCTTGGCAGAGTCCACAATGATCTTCCACAGGCTCTTGAGGTTGATGGAGCGGTAGCAGAATGCCAGGATGAGAGCATAGACCACGGCGATGGCAGAGCCCTCGGTGGCGGAGAAAACGCCGCCCACGATGCCGCCGATGACCACGATGATCAGGGAGAGGGAGGGCAGAGCGCGCAGGGTGCAGACGCCGAGGTTCTTCCAATCGAACTTGCCGGGGGTTCCCTTATAGCCCAGCTTCTTGGCCAGGATGACACCGACCACGGCGCAGGCCAGAGCCCAGATGATGCCGGGGACATAACCGGCCATGAACAGGGCAGCCACGGAGGTACCGCCGGAAGCCAGCGAGTAAGTGATCAGGGCGTTAGAGGGAGGGATCAGCAGGCCGGAGCAGGAGGAGGCCGCGTTGGTAGCAGCGGTGACAGCCGGGTCATAGCCCTGCTCCTCGGCACCGTCGCGGATCATGGAGCCAACGGCAGCAGCGGCGGCGGAAGCGGAACCGGAGATGGCACCGAACAGGGCATTGGTGCCGATGTTGGTGATGAGCAGCGCGCCGGGCAGCTTGCCCAGGATGGACATGACGAAATCCACCAGGCGCTTTGCAATGCCGCCCTGGTTCATGATGTTGCCCGCCAGGATGAAGAACGGAATAGCGGTCAGGCTGAACTTGCTCATGCCCACGAACGTGCGCTGGGCAGCCGTCAGCACGGCAACGTTCAGGTCAATGGACGAGAGGATGGCCGTCAGAGAAGAAACGGCGATGGCGTACGAGATGGGCACGCCCAGGAACAGCAGCACCAGCAGGACTGCCAGAATGACCAACAATGCTTGAATTGCCACGGTTTAGCCCTCCTTCTTTTCGTTTGCAGCGGCTTTCTCGGCCTCGACCTTGGCGATGGCCTCGGAAGCCTCATCGGCGACCTCCAGCGAGATGGTGCCGTTGGCAATGCCGATGATGTTCAGGATGGAATACAGCAGGATGACCACGCCGCAGATGGGCATGACCCAGTAGAATACGCCGACTGCCACGCCCAGCGAGGAGGTCTGCTGGCCCATGGCCAGTTTGGAGACCTGGAAGCCGCCGAAGACGAGGATGGTGGCGGAGAAAAGGAACGCCACGACCTCCCACAGGATGTGGAACGCCTTGCGCATCCCGGGGTTCATCCGGTCCACCAGAATGGGGATGTTCATGTGGCCGCGCTCACCAGAAACGATGGTGGCACCAAACAGGGTGCTCCAGCCGAACAGATAGCCGACCAGCTCCTCCGACCAGGTGGAGGGAGAGTTGAAGATATAACGGGCAATGACCTGATAGGTGGTCAGGATGACCATGACCGCCATGCTCAGGCCAGCCAGAAGCTCAAGCGCCTTGTTCAGCGCGGTACGAAATTTTTCCATATTGGCCTCTCCTTAGTTTGCGGACGCGTATTCGGCGTTGTATTCCTGAATACGGTCATAGATCGGCTGCAGCTCGGGGTTGGCAGCCAGAACCGAGGTGTGCAGGGGTGCCATGGCCTCCTGGAACGGAGCCGTGTCCGGGTAGAGGAAGTTGACGTGCTGCTCGTTCTCGGCCTTGTTCTTCGCCTCTTCCACGGCAGCGGCCCAGGCATCCCGCTCCACCTGATTGATGAGCTGGAAGCCCTCCTCAAAGATGGCCCGCTCGTCGGGCGAGAGGTTGGAGAGGAACTCGTAGTTTGCCACCAGCAGGTCGGGGACCATCTGGTGCATGTCGTAGGAGTAATACTTGCAGATATCGCCGTGGCCGTTGTCGGTCAGGGCCAGCTCGTTGTTCTCCGCGCCGTCCAGAATACCGGCCTGCAGGGCGGTGTACACATCACCAAAGCCCATGGGGGTGGCGGTACCGCCCAGCAAACGCATCATCTCCACATTGGTGGGGGACTGCTGGACGCGAATTTTGAGGCCTTTCAGGTCAGAGGGCTGGTTGACGGGGGTCTTGACGGTGTAGAAGTTGCGGGTGCCCGCGTCCAGCCAGGTAACGGTCTCCAGACCAGCTTTCTGGGTGGTCAGGAAGATCGGGTCGGTGACCTCATTGTCCTCCATGGCGGCGTGGTAAGCCTCCTCGCTGGAGAACAGATACGGCAGGTTGAAGATCTGGTACTGGGAGCTGAACGTCTCCATGATGGCGTTGGAGGCCACCACAAAGTCGATGGCGCCTGTCTGGGTCAGCTGCACCATCTCGGTCTGGCTGCCCAGCAGCTCGCTGGGGTAAACCTCCACGCGGTACTTGTCCCCCAGTTTCTCATTGATAAAATCCGCAAACGCGGTCAGGCCCAGGTGGTCGGGGTGGTTGGCCGATTGCACATGGCCAATGCGGATGATCCGGCGGTCATCCGCAGCCTCTCCCCCGCCGCATCCGGTCAGCAGCAGGCCGCTTGCCAATGCGGCCGTGCCCATCAGCGACAGGAATCTTCTTCTCTTCATGCGTTGTATCCTCCCTTTTTCGATTCACGGTTTGTAAATTTATTGTAACAAAGGGTTCTTTGCCGCGAAACGGGAATTTTTTGTGAACCGCAGGACTATTTTGTCATTCTTGTATCCAAGTACAATTTTTTCGTCTCCAAGGAGAAAGAAACTGGCAAAAAAGAACCGGAAGCACGTCCAAATCAGACGCGCTTCCGGTTCTTTGCCACACTTTAGTTGTTTAAATTTTCTAGCCGGTATTCCGAGGGGGTCTTGCCGGTGATCCGCTTGAACACCCGGGTAAAATAGTTGGCATCGGCATAACCGCAGGCGGTGCTCACGTCTTTCAGGCTGAGGCGGGGGTCCAGCACCAGCTGCCGTGCTTTCCCCACCCGGTACTCGTTGAGGTAGGCCGAAAAGTTGACCTTGAAGCACTGCTTGAACCTCTTGCAGAAATAGGCATCCGAGTAGCGCAGGGCTGTTGCCGCGTCCTGCATCGAGATATCCTCCCGGTAGTGGGCTTCAATAAACGAGAGCATCTCCGCCCGGATGATGGAGGTGCGGACATCCTCGTCCTCTTCCTCGGTGTGGAGCGGGGCAGCCGGGGCCGTAGGCTGTACCCGGGGCGGCAGCGGCGTGCTCTGGGCCGACACCTGCCGGATGGCGTCCTCTACCGCAAACACCAGCTCCTGCTCCTTGTAGGGCTTGAGCAGGTAGTCCAGCGCCCGCACCACAATGGCCTGCTTGGCGTAAGCAAATTTATCATATCCGGTCAGGAAGAGGATGCCGCAGTTCTTGTCCGTCTCCCGGATCTTGCGGGCCACTTCCAGCCCGGTGTAGCCGGGCATCTCAATGTCCAGGATGACCACCTGCGGGGCCTCCCGGGCAAACAGCTCCAGCGCCTCCCGCCCGTTGCGGGCCTCGTACAGGACAATCAGGTCGCCCAGATACTTTTGCAGCGTCTTGCAGAGAACTTTCCGCTCGATCAGCTCATCCTCCGCCACCAACAGCTTGCACTTCATGCCCGTTCCTCCTCTTCTCCCTGAGGGATCTCAAACCGGATGACGGTGCCATGCCCCGCCCGGCTGAACACCTGCATTTTTCCTGTATCCGGGTAGAGCATGGACACCCGCCGGAAGATATTTCCCAGTCCGATGCTCTTTCCGGTCTGTTCGCTCTGCCGCATTTTTTCGCTCAGAGCGGCAAGTTCCTCTTCCGTCATTCCTTTGCCGTTGTCGGCCACGGTAACGTACAGCATTCTCCCCTGCCGCCAGACCCGCAGCAGGATGCGCCCTCCCTCCTCGCAGGCTTTCAGCCCGTGGGAGAACGCGTTCTCAATGACGGGCTGCAATGTAAACGACGGCAGCCGCGCCCGCGCCGGGTCTACCAAGATCTGCTTTTCCACGGTAATGCGTCCATCAAACCGCATCTGCTGGAGGTAGATGTAATCTTCCAGCCCGTCCAGCTCCTCTTCCAGCGTCACCTCCTGCTGCTTGGTGCGCAGGTTGTGCCGGAACAGGTTGCCCAAGCTGACGATCATCTTGTCGGTGGTCTCGGCGTCTTCCAGCCGGGCCATGCAGGAGATCATGTTCAGGGTATTGAAGAGGAAATGCGGGTTCACCTGGCTCTTGAGCATCTCCATTCGGGTGTGATCCAGGTCTTTTTCCAGGGCCAGATTCCGCACTTCCTCCCGGTGGAGGGCGTTCAGGGTAGCCAGATGCTCCTGCATGGCGTGCTTCATCTGGTTGAACGTCCCGGTCAGCCGCCCCACCTCATCCTGGCTGTGGATCGGCAGATCCTGCCCGGAAAAATCGTTGTCCGCAATGCTGCGGGAAGCCCGCGCCAGCGCCAGCAGGGGCCGCACCACGGCCCGGGACAGCATATCCAGCAGCACCAGCATCAGCGCCAGCGCCATAAGGAACAGCCCCAGATACACCCAGGGCAGCTGCTCCAACTGGTCGGCCTGTGCACTGTAAGCGGCGTTCTCCTGCTCCAATGTGGCCTGCGTCAGCCGGAGGGCGTACTCGGAGAGGTAATCCTGCAATTCCATCACCCGGTACATCTGGTCCACATAGGTATCCGCCGCCGGGGTCATCTGCAAAAAGGCGTCCCGGTACTTCTGGTAGCCCGCATAGCCCTGCAGCAGGTTCCAGGTGCGGGCGTAGCGGTCCTCGCCGATCTTTTCATAATCAAAGGGCAGCTCTGCCAGGCTGGCTTCGGTGATCTCGCAGGCCGCCTGATACTCCTCCGTGTTCTCCTGCGAGGGCTCCCGCACCATCCGGGAGAACGCCTTGGTCTCCGCCGCCAGCGCATCCTGCACGGTGTAACAGGCGCTGTTATCGGCCAGCATCGCGTCAAAGGCGGTGCTGGTCCACCGCCCCACAGCGGTAGCCATCCCGATGGACACCAGCGTCACGGCCAGAATCGCCCCCAGCCAGCCGGTCACTTTCCGCCGCAGCGAAAGTCCCCGCACCCGTTGCTCTGCCATCTTCTCCCCTCCCCGCTGTTTTGTCCGTTTCGCATTTTCTTTAGTATAGTGTTTTTGCGGGCAAAGTGCAAGCTGAACCAAAAAGCACCGCGCCCCTCCCCGTTTCCGGGAAGCAGAGCGCGGTGCCTTTCTGGTTTTATGGGATCAAGGGGTCAGCCCTCAGCCGCGGTACTCGGCTGGCAGCTGGTCGAGGGTCTGCCACTTGGTCATGGCGTCCTCCAGCTTCATACCGTTGGCCACGGCGTCGCGGCGGCAGGCGTTGACAGCCTGGATCTCTTTCATCTTCTCGCCGGTCAGGCTGTAGCCTTTCATGGCGATGAGGGTGGCAGCCCATGCCACCATGGGGATGATGCAGAACAGCACGATGACCACCCGGTTCATGCCGGGGGTGTAGGGGTCGTACTGGGTGGGCAGGCTTTCGAGGCCGATGAAGCTGACTGCAACACCCACAACGGTAGCGGACAGGCTGGAGACCAGCTTGTCCACCAGGCTGAACAGGGTGCCCATGATGCCCGGGATGTAGTTGCCAGAGCGGTAGGTCTCATAGTCGGAGCAGTCGGCCACCATGGGGATGGGCATATCAGCCGTTGCGTAGTAAGCGCCATAGCCGATGCCGAAGAACGCGATGAACAGGATGGTGTACAGATTGATGGACAGGCCGTTCTCGCCCATGATGGACAGGGTGAACGCATCGCTCTTGCCCCAGAGCAGCAGCAGCACCAGCACGCCGATGTAGCAGAGGAACGCCACGGAGACATACTTCATCAGGCTGGCCTTCTGGCCCTGCTTCTGGCTGGTGCGGACGGTGAGCAGGAAGAAGGGCACGCTGAACACATAGCCCAGCACCATCATGGGCAGGTAGAGGCCATCGTAATTGCCCATCATGCAGCCGTACAGCATACAGAGCACGGTGGTGTTGGTGGCGATGGAAAGTGCCAGCTTGCAGCCAGCACCGGCCACCATCAGCCGCTGCATGGGGCTGTTGTTCTTGATGATCTGGATATACTCGGAGACTTTGACTTTCTCGGTCTTCTCGCCGCCGATGCCGAAGTACTTGGGCTGATCTTTCTCCCAGATGCCGATAACGGCCAGCAGGGTGAGCAGGATGGAGATGACGATGCCCACAGGAGCCAGGGTGCGGAAGAACCCGGCGGAGGCGTAGCCGCCCTCATAGTTCTTGGCCAGGATGGGGGCAAAGAACTGCATGGCACCCATGCCCAGCAGGCTGCCCACCGTGTTGAAGATGGTAAACAGGGGGCGCTGCTTGGGGTCGTTGGTCAACACGGTCTGGCCAGAGCGGGTGCAGCTGGTCTGGAACGTATAGCCGATGACCCAGACCGCGTACAGAGCCACAAACGCCACGTAGCGCAGAGCCATGGCGCTGGCCGGGATGAGGGGGGTCAGGCAGTACAGCACCAGGATGCTGGCCGCCATGATGAGGTTGCCAATGACCATGAACGGCCGGAACTTGCCGAATTTGCCGTTGGTGCGGTCCATCAGCGCGCCGATGATGGGGTCGGTGATGGCGTCGAACAGGCGCATCCCCGTGACCATGACCGAGGCAAAGAGCATGGAGAGGGCCAGCACCTTGCTGCCGAAAGTAGCGATGTAGGAAAGCACCAGCACATAGTACACGTTGGTCGCGCCGTTGTTCAGCGGAAACAGCACCAGCTGGTAGGTTTTGGCGCGGTTCAGGCCCGGCGCCTTTGCGGTTTGTTCACCCATTTGCGGTGTCTCCTTTTTTCTAAAAAAGCGGCAGCCTGCCCGCCTTTTGTTGGGGGGACAGGCTGCCTTGGGTTTCTTGCGGGGAATCCTTGGGGAAATGAGAAGAAGAGGAAGGAATCTACTTGGAGATTACTGCTGATCCGCCGCGGGAGCGGTGTTCACAGCGCTCTTCTTGGCTTTGAGGGCCTTGCTGAGCTGCCATGCGCAGAGCACGGTCAGCACAGCCAGCACAGCGATCAGTGCATAGATCGCGGTCTGCCACCAGGGGGTAACGGTCTTCAGGGTATCGGTGGATGCCCAGCCGTTCATGGCATTGGAGTTCACGACGGTGTACAGGATGTGATGCATTGCGTTGCGCATCTGGGTCACAATGTAAGCGTCGTTCTCATAGTTCGCAGCCTTGGTGGTGTGGATCTTGGGCATGGGGCTGTCCCAGATATCGGAACCGGCGATCAGGCCGTCCACCAGGTCCATGTACTGGCTGGAACCAGAGTAGTCGGTGATGCACATGCCGCGCATCCCCAGCTCCTCACGCAGGAAGCCGGTCAGCAGGTTCTGGTTTGCGCCGCACCAGGTAGCGCCCCAGCGGTTGAAGCCGGTCATGACATCCCACGCGCCGCCATCGGTGATGGCCTTATCGGCCACTTCCAGATAGATCTCACGGGCGGTCTGCTCGTTCAGCCAGGTGTTCACGCCGCGGCGGCTGGTCTCGGAGTCGTTCAGGGCAACGTGCTTCAGGTAGACGTACACGCCCTTGGACTGGATGCCCTGCACCTCGGCAGCGCAGATGGTGCCAGCAATGAACGGATCCTCCGCGTAATACTCGAAGTTACGGCCGCAGTAAGCGGTGCGGTGCATGTTGATGCCGGGGCCGTACAGGCCGGAGTAACCCATGGCCAGGCAGTCCTCGCCAATGCAGCGGCCCACATCGTTGATGAGGTCCACATTGAAAGTAGCAGCCATGACATCCTCAGAGGTGTAGCACATGGCGGACGCGCCACCGGTCAGGGCAGCAGTCAGGCCCTGGGGACCGTTCTCGTCCTTAGTAGCCGTCTTGCCGATGGAGGCGGCAGCGGCCGTGTTGTGGAAGCCCAGGGTGATGGTGTTGACCATCTCGTCGTAGGTCAGCTGATCCAGCAGGGTATTCCACTCGGGATCATCAAAGTCCTTGCCGATCATGGAAGCCAGGGTCAGGCCGTTCTTGGCACCCAGAGTGGGCATCTCGACGCTGTCGGCCAGGCTGCCGTCGTACTGGGTGAATGCCAGGTCCGCAGCCAGAGTCTCGTTGGCAGTGAGCTGTGCGGGAGCGGTGGGGATGGTGCCGGTCCAGTCAGAGCGGCTCATCCAGGTCACGGAACCGGGAGCGTCGCTGCTCTTGTTGGGGTCGGACTCATCAAACAGGTTGGTGATGGCAGTGCCGTTGGCGCTGACAGCGTAAGTGGTGGTATCCAGAGCGGGGTTGTTCCAGGTGTAAACCAGAGAAGCATCGCCATCGGCGGTCATGCGGCCGTTGGTGTTCTCCACGGTGTAGCCCTTGGCAGCCAGGATGTTGTTCAGGGCGTTGTGGGAGTCGGTGCCCACGGTGAAGTAGTAGTCGCCAGCGTCCACGATGTAGGTCTTGGCCTTGTTGGCATCGTAGGTGCGCAGCTCGCTCTTCTTGACGGTGATGTTCACGGTCTCAGAAGCGCCGGGAGCCAGGACATCGGTCTTTGCGAAGCCAGCCAGCTCGACTGCAGCCTTTTCAATGCCGTTGGCCTTGTCGTAATCGGTGTAGGGAGACTGGAAGTAGACCTGCACGGTCTCCTTGCCGGAATAGGTCTTGCCGGAGTTGGTCACGGTCAGGCTGATGTCAAAGGCATCGTCAGACTCGGTGACATTGAAGTTGCTGTAGGTGAAATCGGTGTAGCTGTCGCCGTAGCCGAACGGATAAGCAACCGTCTTGGCCCAGTCATAGTCGCCCGCGTTCGCAGTGCCCATGACCACGTCCTCGTAACGGGTCTCAAAGTAACGGTAGCCCAGGTAGATGCCCTCCTGGTAGACGCTGTACATGCCCTGCACGTCGGCACCCTCGGTCAGCAGGTTGTACTCTGCCGCGTTGGGGTAAGCCTGGGTGTAGAAGTTGTACATGGCGGGGTTTGCCATGTTGTCGTACAGGTAGGTATCGACCAGAGAGCCGGAGGGGGTCACCGCGCCGGACAGCAGCTGTGCCACACCGTTGATACCGGTCTGGCCCACGTCGCCGATCCACATGGCAGCGTCGATGCCGTAATCCTCACCGCAGATCTCGGGGTTGAGGAAGTCCAGCTCGATGGCGTTGGAACTGTTGAGCAGGACGATGATGGACTTAAAGGTGCCGTTGTCTTTCAGAGCCTTGAGGTTCTGCAGCAGCTCCAGCTCCTCCGCGGAGAGAGCCAGATAGTTGCCGTCGCCCTCCTGGCCGGAGATCCAGCTGTCGTTGGTGCCATTCTCACCGCTGGGCAGGTCAGCACCCTCGCCGCCGGAACGGGAGAGGACCACGATGGCGGCATCGCCGTACTCGGCAAAGCTGCTCTCAGCGCTGGACAGAGCGCTCCAGGGAGCCTCGTTGACCGCATACTGGGTGTTCGCCTCCAGGGTATCGGAGATGGAAGCAGGGGTCATGCGGCTGTACTTGCTCATCATGGAGTCAGAGCTGTACAGGTTCCACAGGGTCTCGTTGACGGAGATGCCCTGGGACTCCAGAGCCTGCTTGAAGTTGGGAGCCTTGCTGGTATCGACAGAGCCGGAACCGGTACCGCCGTACATCAGGTCCACGGAACCGTGGCCGAACAGGCTGACCTTGGCGCCCTGTGCCAGAGGCAGGGCAGCGTTCTGGTTCTTCAGCAGGGCTGCGCCCTCGGCCTCAACGGTGGCGCACAGCTCGGCCTCGTAGGCCTCACGCTCCTCATCGGAAGCAAAGCCTTTTTTGAAATACTCGGTATCCTCGGTGTTGCTGCTGTCGTGAATGATCTGATAGGTCGATGCATTCAGAGCAACGTTGATGGTGGTGGCGTACTGGTTTGCAATGATATTGCCAACGATGGCCGCGATCGTCAGGACCGCGGTGATGGCAGTCAGAGCAGACCATAAACCCACCTTGGATTTCTTGTTCTTCATGGGTTCTCCTCCTTTTTATTTATACAATAGCCGGCTTTGTGGGAAAGGCGGCGCTTGCCTTGGGGAATCCGCCCGGGCTTACACCCAGTTGGCGCTCTTGGACTTGGTCTTGACCAGCTTGTAGCCGGGGTTGGGGGTGTCCACCTTACGGAACGATGCCGTGTCGATGCACTCCCCTGCCACAGCCTGCAGCTTGACCTCGCCGTTCAGCGGCACTTTGAACGTAAAGACATGCTCGCCGGTCTGCTCCGCGATCTTCTGGCCGTCCGCAAACAGGGCAACGGTCTTCTGGTTGGAGTAGACCTTGACTTCGATCTCGCTGGCGGTGCGGTCCGCAAACCGCTTGGAGCAGATGTGGACGAACGCCTCATCGCTCCACCATGCCTTATAGAGGTAGAAGCTGTCTTTCTTGGTCTTCCGGTCAAACGTGACCAGACCTTTATGGTTCATGCCCGGCTCGCCGCCCTGGTCACGGGCGTCGGCTGCAAAATCGAACATGTTCCAGACGTGGGTGGACCACATCCAGGGGTGACGGTCGAAGCAGCGGAGCATGTACTCGTGGTATTTTGCCTGATACTCCTCGGTGTGGTCGCCCCGGCGGGGGTGCTCACTGTGGAGGTTGGGCATTCCCTCCGCGCCGTACTCCGAAAAGCCCAGCGCCCGGTTGGGATACACCAGATGGAAGAAGTTGAGCCACAGGTCGTTGAGGAACAGCCCCGGCACATACCAGCCCAGGTAGAGGTTCCAGCTCACCAGATCGGTGATGTGGGCCACCGGGTTGAACGGGCCGCACATGGCGTAGCAGGCCAGCGTGGTCAGGCGGGTGGGGTCCATCTTGTGGCACAGGTCGTTGAGCATGTGGTGGTTGTCCAGCATGTCGGCCTTATCCTTGGTGGAAATGGTGATCTCATTGGAGACGCCCCAACAGACGATGCAGGGATGGTTGTAGTTCTGGTAGATCAGCTCTTCCATCTGGTCGATGGTGTTCTGGCGGCCATTGGGCAGGTGCTCGGAGATATAGGGGATCTCAGCCCAGACCACCATGCCGTACTCATCGCACAGGTCGTAGAAGTACTGGTCGTGCTGGTAATGGGCCAGCCGGATGGTGTTGGCACCCAGCTCCCGGATGAGAGTCATATCCTCATCGTGCATCTCCCGGCTGATGGCATTGCCCAGACCCTTGCGGTCCTGATGGCGGGAGACGCCGTGGAGCGGGTAAGAGCGGCCATTGAGGAAGAAGCCTTTCTTGGGGTCTACCCGGAAGCTCCGGACGCCCACGCGGGTGGAAACGGTGTCCACCACTTCCCCGCCCTGCTCGAGCTCCACCACGCAGGTGTAGAGGTAGGGGTCTTTCACGCCGTCCCACAGGTGGGGGTGTGCCAGCGTCATGGTGACGTCTTTGCCCTCGGCGGCGGCCACGGTGTTGCCCTCGGCGTCATTCAGGGTGACGCGGACGGTGCCCTCGCCCTCGAGGCGGGTCTCCACCCGGATGTCGGCGGTGTGATCCTTGCACAGGGTGGGCGTCACTTTCACGCCGGTGTCGCCGTAATGGCCCAGTGCAATGTGATCTTTATGGACCACCAGCAGGCTCACGTCACGGTAGATGCCGCCGTAGAACGTGAAGTCGGCTTTCTGGGGGTAAACATGGTCGTTGACAGTGTTGTCCACCTCCACGGTCAGGATGTTCTCCTCTCGCAGCAGGGTGGTGATGTTGGCGCGGAACGTGGAATAGCCGCCGTCGTGCACGCAGACCTCGGTGCCGTTCAAGACGACCTTTGCGCTGGCGTTCACGCCCTCGAACTGGAGCCACACCTGCTGGCTGGCCTCCTCAAAGGCCGGAGCCGCAAAACGGGTGCGGTAGACGCAGGTGCCCCGCCAGTAATCGTTGCCGCCGTCCTGGCCGTCGATGGCGTTCCAGGTGTGGGGCAGGTCCACGGGAGTGGTGTTCCCCTCCGGGCCGATGAACTGCCAGTTTTTCATCAGTCGGACAATTTTGCGCATAAGCCGTCTCCTTAAACTTGGTCGTATTTTCACGGGATTCATTCCGTTCGTTTTCGTTCGTCAGTATTTTATCAAAGCAAATATTTTTTGCAAGATGGTTGCGAAAAGTGGTCGTTTTGAGAGGATATTCGGTTTTTTGCTTCCAAATCCAAAGCAAAATCCTTGTGCAACTTTCACAATCAGTTGTATCCAACAAACGTTGCGAATCGCCAGAGGCTCTCCCTTTGGGAGAGCTGGCGCGCAAGCGCCTGAGAGGGCAAGGACGCTTCCAAACAATAAAAATACAGCGATACGCATTCTCTTTGTCAGAGTCCGCATATCGCTGTGTTTTCATTATTTTTGTTTTATTCTCCCTGCTTCAGCGGGAAAATGATCTTGATGGCAAAAAAGCCGTTCTGCGTTTCCGTGGTCAGGGTGCCGCTGTATTTCTGCACGATGCGGCGGAGCACTTTCAGCTCGTAGGCCTCGGTACGGGTCGCGGCAGCCTCCGGCTCCCGAGCCGGGCTGATGACGTTGATGACGATAAAGCTCTGCCGCACGCAGACCAGCAGGTCGATGTTCCGCCGGGCCGGGTCGGGCGTCCGCACGGCTCCCTCTATGGCGTAGTCCAGCGCGTTGGCAAACAGGGCGTACAGGTCGCCGGGCTCAAAGCCCTGCAGGCAGCTGCCGTTGGCCACTGCATTGAGCTGCACCCGCCGGGACTGGCAGAGCAGGGTCTTCTCGGTGAGCACCACGTCCAGCACCTCGTTGCCGGAGTTCGCCCCGGCGTCGTAGAGGCGGGCGGCGTTCTCCGCCTCCTCCAGCGTCTCCCGCGGCACCGCGTCCGGGGCCAGCTTGCGCAGGGCCGCGATCTGCACCCGCAGCTCGTGGCAGCGCTTGTTGATGATGTTCACGTTCTGCCGCGCCACCTGATACTGCTGGCGCTGCCGCTCGTAGAGCAGATTCAGTGTTTCCATCTCCTTTTGGAGGTCGGATTTTTTGAACAGTTCCGTCTGCAGATAGAGCAGCGTCAAAAAGTAAAGCTGCCCGATAAGGGTGGTGCCCACAACACTCATGGGCCAGTCCAGCGCCTGGGCACTGCTTAAAAGCGCCGCCTGCAGCATGAACATAATCCCCATAAAAAACGCGCTGGCCAGCTGCCGGGGCCCGATGTGGTACACGCCTTTGTCCGGGATCTTCCGGGCCAGTGTCCCGCAGATGACTCCATAGAACACCACCCCCGTCAGCACCTGCAGCAGCTTGACCGGGGCACTGTTCATATTCAGCGGATGGCTTTTCACCGCGCAGAGCAGCTCAAAGAGGTTCCAGCCCTCGTAAGCCGTCTGGGCCGTCAGCAGGCTCCACACCGCGCAGTAGAGGGCACTCTTTTTGTCGATCTCCACACAGGCATAGATCATGGCACCCAGCAGGATAAAAAAGCCGATGTACATTCCCAGCAGGGAGACCTGCAGCTGCACCAGCGAGTTGCTCTGGGCCATGGGGTCCAGCAGCCAGGTCAGGGCCATCAGGGACAGCAGCAGCTCCACGGCCCGGAGCCAGAACCGTTCCCGGTGCTTGAGCGGGTAGCAGAACGCCAGCGCCGCGCCCCACCGCAGCACCGCCCGAAAAAACACATGCCTGCCGACAACGATCACAGCACACCTCCCAGATAGGAGGCCACCGCCGTCATAAAGGCGGCTTTCTGGCGACGGCTGATCTCCAGGCGGGCGTTCCCCACCTGCACAAAATCATTTTCCACGCCCCGGACGTACTGCAAGTTGACCAGATAGCACTGGTTGCACCGGGCAAAGTGGTAGGCAGCCAACTGCTTTTCAGCCCCGGCCAGGCTCCCCCGCACCGCGTACTCCTGGGTGGCGGTGTGGTAGTAGAGCATCCGGTTGCGGGTCTCCAGATACAGGATATCGCCGGTGTCCAACAACTGCATCCCGCCGCCCGAAAGCTGCAGGGCCACCTGCCCACCCTTGCGGCGCTGCACCCGCTGGATGGCCCGGGAGAGCTTGGTGCAGAACGCCCCATAGCTGACCGGCTTGAGCACATAATCCAGCGCGTCCACCTCGTACCCCTTGATGGCGTACTGGGCCATGTTGGTCACGAACACCAGCACCACATCCGGGTCCACCGCACGGATGCGCTCCGCCGCCCCGAAGCCGCCCAGCCGGGGCATTTCCACATCCAGAAAAATGATGTCATACCCGGGCTGGTACCCCTCAGCAATGACGGCCCCGTCCGCAAAGGGTTCCACTTCCGCCTGCAGGCCCTGCTCCCCGGCGTACTGCCGGATGAACTGGCACAAGCTCTCCCGCACCTCGGTCTGGTCTTCCACCACTGCGATCTTCAGCACGGCTGCTCCTCCTTTTCACACTTCCTGTTTTTCGGCTTACCGGTGTCCCTCCAGCCAGCGCAGCGCAAAGTAGCTGTACGCCGCGCTGCCCTCCCAGAGGACACTGTCATCAAACCGGACTTTGGGGTGGTGCTGGCCGTAGCGGTAGCCCCGCTCCGGGCTGCCGCAGGCCAAAAACATGCTCACCGTGGGCACCTCATGGCTCACGAATGCAAAGTCCTCACTGCCGCCGCCAGGTTTTCCACCCGTGAGCGGGGCCATATCCATGGCACCCTTCCCCAGCAGGTCGGTCATATAGGTCATGGCATCCTGTGCCAGGGCCTTGTCAACCATCATGCAGGGGCAGTAGTCCGAGAACTCCACCTCCGCTGTGCAGCGGAACGTCTTTGCCACGCCCTCGGAAATCTCCGTCATCCGCTGCCGGATAAACGCCCCGGTCTTGTTGTCGGGGTCGGTGGTGCGGATGGTGCCCCACATCTCGGCGGTGTCCGGGATGACATTGGAAGCAGCTCCCGCCGCAAACCGCCCGGTGGTCAGCACGCCAAAATCATTCTGGGAGAGTTCCCGGGCGTTGATCTCCTGCAATGCAATGTGGATATGGGCCGCGGCCGTAATGGGGTCGATGCAGTTTTCCGGCATGGAACCATGGCCGCCTTTGCCATGCACCACAATGTGGTATTGCTCACAGCTTGCCATGGTGATGCCGCCGCCCGGCACCAGCACCTCGCCCAGAGGCAGAGGCATCCCGGCCAGCACATGGAACATGACCGCCGCGTCCACTTTCGGGTTTTCCAGCAGGCCGTTGGAGATCATATCCGGGGAGCCCTGGAAAATCTCTTCGGCCGGCTGGAATTCCAGCTTGACGGTGCCTTCGATCTCCTCCTCGTGCTCTTTCAGCAGCTTTGCCGCACCCAGCATCATGGCCGTGTGCATATCGTGGCCGCAGCCGTGCATCTTGCCCGGCACCTCGGAGGCAAACACCTCTTCGGACTCCTCAAAGATGGGCAGGGCGTCCATATCGCCCCGGAGCAGGATGGTCTTGCCCGGGCGCTTTCCCCCGGCCAGCGCGAGGACACCCGCCCTGCCGCAGTCCTGCGGCGCATAGCCCATCTCGGTCAGGGCCTGCTTGACCAGTGCCTTGGTCTTGGGCAGGTCAAAACCCACCTCTGGGTTGCGGTGGATCGTCCGCCGCCATTTCTGCAGCTGAGGCTGCAGGGTCTTGGCTTCCTCCAGCAATTCATTCGGCTTCATCATCCAAACATCGCTCCTTTGCAAAACGCCCTCTCAGGCAGCTGAGAGGGCGGATGATCTTATGTTACTCCTGCGTGTTACCCGCTCCGTCCGGATGGTACTGTGCGCAGGTGCACTTTTTCCATTTGAGGCCGCTGCCGCAGGGGCAGGGGTCGTTCCGGCCGATCTTGATGACCCGCACCGGCTGGCCCTTGGGGGCACCCTTGGCACCGGGAGCCCCGTTGCCGGGCACAAAGCCCTCTCCGGTAGGCTTGGCCACCTGCTCCCGCTTGGGAGCGGCACCGGCTTTCCGCACCTCGATGGTCAGCAGCATCTTGATGCTGGACTCCCGGATGGAATCCACCATCTGGTCGAACATATCAAAGCCTTCGATGCGGTACTCCACCACGGGGTCCTTCTGGCCGTAGCCGCGCAGGGCGATGCCCTGCCGCAGCTGGTCCATGTTGTCGATGTGATCCATCCACATCCGGTCCACGCACTTGAGCAGGCAGATGCGCTCCAGCTCACGCATGACCGGTGCGCCGTACCGCACCTCCTTGGCCTGCAGGATCTGCATTCCGCGGTCGTAGAGCAGATCGGCGATTCCCTTCTGGGAGAGGCTGTCGTAATCGGCCACAGTGTAGTGGAAGTCGGCATCGGTGGTCAGCCAGCCCTGATAGTGGCGGCGCAGGGCACCAAAGTCCCACTCGTCCTTCACATCTCCGGCCAGGAACTGCTTGCAGCTGGAATCGATGTTCTCCCGCAGCATGTTGTGCATCTCGGTGCTGATATCCTCACCGTCCAGCACCTTGCGGCGCTGGCCATAGATGATCTCGCGCTGCTGGTTCATCACGTCGTCGTACTTCAGCACGTTCTTACGGATCTCAAAGTTGCGGCCCTCCAGCTTTTTCTGGGCGCTCTCCAGCGTGCTGGTGATCATCCGGTTCTCAATGGGGGTATCCTCGTCCAGCTTGAGGGTATCCATCAGGCTGGAAACGCGGTCACCGCCGAACAGGCGCATCAGGTCATCTTCCAGGCTCAGGTAGAAGCGGGACGCGCCGGGGTCGCCCTGACGGCCTGCACGGCCGCGCAGCTGGTTATCAATGCGGCGGCTCTCGTGCCGCTCCGTACCGATGATGAACAGACCACCGGCCTTGCGCACTTCCTCTGCCTCGGCGCTGATGGCCGGCTTGTACTGGGCATACAGCTCCTCAAACCGTTTCCGCACCGCCAGGATCTTTTCATCGTTGGTGTCGCCGTGGCCGTCGGCTTCAGTCAGCAGGAGCTCCACCGCATTCGGGTCGGCATCCTGCGGCTTTTCGGGGTCGAGCAGGTTCTCACAGAAGTGTTCCCTGCGCATCTGGGCCTTGGCCATGAACTCGGCGTTGCCGCCCAGCATGATATCAGTACCACGGCCTGCCATGTTGGTGGCAATGGTGATGGCACCCTTTTTGCCGGCCTGCGCCACGATCTCAGCCTCGCGCTCGTGGTTCTTGGCGTTCAGAACATTGAAATCGCGGGTGTACTTCTGCAGCATTTTGGCCAGCGTCTCGCTCTTTTCCACGCTGACGGTACCCACCAGAACCGGCTGGCCGTTCTTGTGGCATTCCAGCACCTGCTCAATGACAGCCTTGTACTTGCCGTTGACGGTCTTGTATACCGCGTCCGGGTAATCCTTGCGGATGTTGGGGCGGTTGGTGGGCACGGTGACGATGTTCAGGCCGTAGATCTCGGTGAACTCGGTGGCCTCGGTCTTGGCCGTACCGGTCATACCGGCCAGCTTCTTGTACATGCGGAAGTAATTCTGGAACGTGATGGTGGCCAGCGTCTTGCTCTCGGCGGCGATCTTGACGCCCTCCTTGGCCTCGATGGCCTGGTGCAGGCCCTCGTTGTACCGGCGGCCGATCATCAGACGGCCCGTGAACTCATCGACGATGATGACCTCGCCGTCCTTGACCACATAGTCGATATCCCGCTGCATGACGCCGTAAGCCTTGATGGCCTGGTCGATGTGGTGGGCCAGGGTCATGTTCTCGGCGGCGGCCAGGTTCTCGATGTGGAAGTAGGCCTCGGCCTTCTTGATGCCGCTGGCCGTCAGAGTGCAGGTCTTGTGCTTTTCGTCCACAACGTAATCGCCGTCGGCCTGCTCGTCGGTGGAGACTTTATCTTCCAGCTCCACCACCACGCTCTTGCGCAGAGTGCGGGCAAAGCGGTCCACCTGGGTGTACAGGCTGGAGGAGTCCTCGCCCTTGCCGGAGATGATCAGCGGGGTACGGGCCTCGTCGATCAGGATGGAGTCCACCTCATCGACGATGGCAAAGGCATGGCCGCGCTGCACCATGTTGGCCTTGTAGGTCACCATGTTGTCGCGCAGGTAGTCAAAGCCGAACTCGTTGTTGGTGCCGTAGGTGATGTCGGCGGCATAGGCGGCACGGCGGGCGTCGCCGTCCATGCCCTGTGCGATCAGGCCCACGCTCAGGCCCAGCCAACGGTACAGCTTGCCCATCCACTCACTGTCGCGCTTGGCCAGGTAGTCGTTCACGGTCACCACATGCACGCCCTCGCCGGTCAGGGCGTTGAGGTAGGCGGGCAGGGTGGCCACCAGCGTTTTGCCTTCGCCGGTCTGCATCTCGGCGATGTCGCCGCGGTGCAGGGCAATGCCGCCGGTGATCTGCACCGGGAAATGCTTCATGCCCAGCACACGCCAGGCGGCTTCGCGGCACACGGCAAAGGCGTCGGGCAGGATGTCGTCCAGCGTTTTGCCGTCGGCCAGCTGCTGCTTGAAAGCAGGGGTCTGGGCCTGCAGCTCTGCGTCCGAAAGGGCCGCATACTTGGGCTCCAGTGCCAGCACCTGCTTGACAATGGGATTGACCTTTTTCAGCTCCCGGTCGGAGAAGCTGCCAAAGAGTTTTTCAACAAGGGACATTCGTTACACCTCATACAATAAGATCAGGACGCACACACGTCCGGAAAGGCACATCAATACAATCTATATGATACACCAAAGCAGCAGGGGCGTCAAATCTGCAAGGCTAGTTTAGCCGCTTTTTGCATGAACTTTCTGTAAAAAGATGCTGCCGGGGCGTTCATAAACGCAAAAACCACCCGTGATGCAGCCATCACAGGTGGTCGGTTTTGCATTATAAGCTCTCCAGCAGATCCGGCAACAGGGCCAGGTCGTCGATGACATGGGGGCAGGCAGCTTCCAGCAGCGCGCGGGACTGGTGCCCGCCGGTGTACAGCACACACTTGGCGCCAATGGCGGCGGCCACTTCGGCATCATGCTGGGTGTCGCCGATCATCACGCAGTGGGCCGGGTCGATGCCGGTGCGGCGCAGATAGTCGGTGCCAAGCTGCACCTTGCTCACGCCGTAGATGTCTGCAAGGCCGAGCAACTCGGTAAAAAAGCCCTGCAGACCCCGCGCGGCCACCTGCTCGATCAGGTAGTCCCGGCGGGAGGCGGAAAGTACAGCCTGTTTCCAGCCGCGGCAGGCCAGCTCGGTGAGGGTGTCCACGGCGTGGGCCATCACCGGGCAGGCGTCCACCCCGGCATTGTAGTGCGCCATAAAGTGCTCTGCCAGCATGGGGTAGGGGTGCCGGGAAAAGTCAAACCCGGCAAGGCGGTAGTAGTCCTCAATGGGGAAGCGGAACAGCTCCCGGTACTGGGCCAGATCGTACCGCTGCGGGTAGCCGTGGCTTTCCAGCATCCAGTTCAGGCACCCGTGGGTAAAATCCACATCGTCCATCAGGGTGCCGTTCCAGTCCCAGAAAATCATACCATTTGGCTGCATGGGGCCCTCCTGCGGCAAAGCCGCTTATTCCGCCCCAAAAATCTGGCTCAGAGCGGTGTTGCTTTCAATGATCTTCACCAGCAGCACGCCCAGAACGGTGCAGCTGATCAGCTCGCCGATGCCCACGGAGATGCCGTTGGTGATGCAGGCCAGCCAGATCGGGGCGCTGGAAGAGGGGTCCGGGAACATGACGGCGATCTCAATGCCGATGATCACAGCGTTGAACAGCACCGGGGGCAGGCTGGCAGCCAGGGCCAGGCCCTTGAAGCGGATGTTCCGCAGCCGGTAGGTGACCAGGCAGGCCAGCAGGGTGGCCAGAGTGCCAAAGATCACGTCCACGATGGTGGAGCCCAGCAGGTTTGCCAAAAAGCAGCCCAGCACCACACCCAGGATGTACTCGGTGCCAAACACCGGCAGCAGGCACAGAGCCTCGGCCACACGGACCTGCACAGCCCCGTAGGAAAGGGGCTGCAGTGCCAGGCACAGCACCACATAGATGGCAGCCACCACGCCGCAGCGTGCCAGTTTACGGACGGAAGAATTCTGATTCATGATAATACTCCAGCGGTTTGATTTTGACCGCACAGGGCCGCCAGCCCCTGTGGGTTTGGCCCGGCGCGGTTCGAGACGCACCGGGGAGCCTAAAATCCTAAGTTGCTCTAAAGGAACTGCGCAAAAAAGCACAGCAAAGGGGAGTATAGCATAAATTGGCACGGAATGCAACAAAAAATGCCATTGCATCATGCAATGGCATTGAAATGTTACCCTCTGGGGTGGCCGGTGTACACCAGAGCCACAGTGTCGGGGCCGGTGTTGGCCGACACCACGCCGCCCAGCTCAAACACCACCAGCGGAGCCTTGCCAAAGGCCTTGCGGCAGGCCTTTTCCAGGTCCTCGGCCTGCTTGATGTTGGTGTGGCCGATCATATAGTCAAAGTTCTCCACGCCGTCGGCGCGCTTTTTGCACAGCTCGATCATAGCGGGCACGACCTTGTCGTCGCCGCGCACCTTGCTCTCCACCTTGGTCTTGCCGTCGATCAGGGTAATGATGGGGCGCACGCCCATCAGCTCGCCCATGACGGCAGCCGCAGCGGAGATGCGGCCGCTCTTTTTCATCTGCTTCAGGCTGTAGGGCCCCAGGATGATCTCCATGCAGTTCATCTGCTTTTCAAACTCCTGAATCACATGGCTGATCTCGGCACCGTTCTTCAGCTTGCGGGTCATCTCGCACAGATACCAGCCGAACACCATAGAATAGGTGTGAGGATCCAGCAGGTGGATCTTCATATGGTGCTCCGGGCGCTCTTCCCGCAGCATTCCCTGTGCCATCAGGGCGTTGTTGTAGGTGGAACTGCCGGACTTGTTGATGGGCACATGGATCACATCGGTATAGCCCTCGTCCACATACTGGCAGTATTTTTCACAGAACTGGATGGGCGTGATGGCGGCGGTGGAGGGCACCCCCTTGGACAGACGCATCTTGTCGTAGAACTCGGTGTTGGTGCAGCTCTCCCGCTCCACATAATCCACATCGTCCAGCAGGATGTGGAAACTCATGATGTCGATGCCGTATTTCTCGGCCATCTCCTGCGGGATGTCGCAGGAGGAATCGGTCAGGATCGCGATCTTGCTCATAGTAACCTCATTTCCATTCGTAGTCTCGTAAATGTCCGTGGTCCAGAAGCTCCGGGAAATCCCACTGGCGCAGCACCTCGTACACGCCCACGGCCACGCTGTTGGACAGGTTCAGGCTGCGGCAGGTGTCCCGCATGGGCATGCGGATGCAGTGCTCCTGATTGGCGGCCAGCAGGGCTTCCGGCAGGCCGGCGTCCTCCCGCCCGAACACGAGGTAAGCCCCGTCCGGGTAGGCCACATCGGTGTAGCGCTGGGGTGCCTTGGTGGTGAAGTAGTAGTATGGGCCGTTGTTCTTTGCAAAGAAGTCATCCAGCCCGTCATAGTAGCTGATGTCCAGATAATGCCAGTAGTCCAGCCCGGCGTGCTTGAGTTTTTTGTCGTCGATGGCAAAGCCCATGGGCCCCACCAGATGGAGCCGGCAGGCGGTGCAGGCGCAGGTACGGGCCACGTTGCCGGTGTTCTGAGGGATGCGCGGCTCCACCAGAACGATGTTCAAAGTTGGTTTTTCACTCATCTGCGGTCCTCCGTTAAAAGTCCCGGGGCGGGCACAGGCGGGGCAGCAGCGGCTCGAACCAGACGCCGAAGCGGGTGTCCTGCCCGGCGGGGGTATTCTGGATGGCCAGCGACACGAACTCGGCAGCGTTGTCGGCGGCAGCACTCAGGGCGTTGCCCTGGATCAGGGAGCCGATGAGCACCGCACCGTACAGGTCGCCCGTGCCGGGGAAGCTGCGGTCGATGTGCAGCTTCTTGACCACAAAGCGGTCAGAGCCGCTGCCGGCGCAGCCGATGTACTTGCCCAGCGGCAGGCCGGTGACCACGGCACTGGGGGCCAGAGCCGTCAGCTCGTCGGCCAGTGCCTGGGCGGCTGCGTCATCCAGTGGATCATCCACGGGAGTACGCTGCAGCAAAAGCTGCGCCTCGGTGTAGTTGGGCAGGATCAGGTTGGCCGACCGGCACAGCTGCCGGATGCGGCTGATGAGTTCCGGGGTCACGGTGGCATAGGCCTTGCCGTTGTCGCCCATCACGGGGTCCACCACCTTGTGGGCCGACGGCCACAGAGCAAAGGCTTTTTCGGCCAGTGCCACCTGCGCTTCGCCGCCCAGGTAGCCGGTATAAATGCAGTCAAAATCCAGGCCCAGTGCATGATAATGCTCCAGAGCGGCCTCGCCGTAGGCACAGCCGTCCAGACGGGCCGGGGTGCCCAGCCCGCCGGTATGGGTGGAAAGCACCACCGTGGGCAGAGCCACAGGCTGCAGCCCCATGACCGACAGCACCGGCAGAATTACCGCCAGACTGCAGCGGCCCACGCCGGACAGATCATGGATGCAGAGGATCTTTTTGGGTTCAACAGGTTTTATCAAATAAGGAACCTCCTTACTTTGTACGGGTCCAATGCAGGCAGAATGCCGCCAAAAGGCAGAACTGCCTAAAACACCATGCTACAGTATACCACAACTTTCTGCACAAAAAAAGCGTATAGTGGATTCTTTACAGGAAATACTACCGCCAAGGGCCCGCACAGCGGGCAGGGAAAGGAGTGTTTGCAATGAAACAGCAGGCAAATCAGGGAGCGTCCGGTATGCTGCTGGGCATGGCGGCCGGGGCGGCACTGGGGGCCGTGGGCGTAATGGCGGCCACCCAGAACCAGCGGCAGCTGCGCCGTACCACCCGCAAGGTGATGAAGGGCGCAGAGAACGCTGTGCTGCAGCTGGACCGCATGGTCGGCGACTTTGTGGAAAAGCACATGGACAGCTGAATCAAAAACAACGCCGTTCCCACTGCGGGAACGGCGTTGTGCATATGCGGGGAAACCTTACTTATTCCAGATGCACATCCGGGCAGAAGTGTTGATCTCGCCCAGCAGGCTCAGGTCCATCTGGATGTTGCAGGTCACAGTGAGGGCCTTGTTCACATCGCTGCCGGTCAGCACCGAGGCGGGCAGGTTCTTGATGGTGAGCACGCCGGTGTCCTTGGTCACATCGCCGGTCACGGTGCCGTTGTAGGTCACATCGCCGATGGTCAGGCCGGTCAGGTAGCCGGTGACGCCCATCTTGGACACCTGCTGGATGGGCAGGGTCAGGGTGTAGGTGCCGTTGGACTGGCGGGTGAGGGAAGCCTCCCGGCTGGTGTCGATGCCGGAATTGGCCATGGACTCCTTGTCGGAGCCGGTTTTCCAGAACTTGACGCCCACCCGGAGCTTGGAGGCAGCCCCGGCGCTCAGCGCCAGAGTGCACAGCAGCAGCACCGAGAGCAGGGCGGCGCTTACGCGCTTATAAGTGTTCGTCATGAATGATCTGCCTTTCCTGCCACAGAGGCGGCGTTGAACAATTGCGGTAATACCGGTTTGTCAATGCTAAAATAGCATGGCTGTGCAAAATTGTCAATCCGCTTCGTGAAGCTTTCACAGAAATGTTGCACATTGATAAAATATGGTAGGCGAAGATGACGAAGAACCGCCCCTCCGGCAGGAGAAGCGGTTCTTGAAAAATCAGCGCTTAAAGTTCAAAGTCGGGGTCGTCCTTCAGCACATGGATCTCGCTCATAAAGGGGCTCTGCTCCGGGTCGG
>OIXA01001483.1_pt1 | contig 29495 bp, 52 predicted proteins | sample 1587721 | NCBI WGS metagenome assembly OIXA01 (sample SAMEA3888900, study PRJEB22519) | human gut metagenome | biome: human gut; feature: human-associated habitat; material: faeces | place: Denmark | collected 2013
ATATATAAATATATAAAAAAATTAATTTATAATTTTGATTTTTCTTTGAATCTTTCTTTTTGAAGGTAGATCCTTTCAGAGAATAAATATTATTAATACAGATAAATATAATAAATTAAAAACTTTATAAATGTAGAATATTCGTTTATTTAGCACACAAATAGACGCATTAGGTTAGGCAAAGACACCTATTGTGTATTATATTAAAAATTTTCCAAAACCTATGTTTGTAGGTACAGATTTTGGTGAAACATGTAACATTGTAATAGATGAAGAAGTTGGGTCTGCTGGTATTAAGCCTTATGAATTACGTATAGGAAATATTGTTTGTTATAACAATGTAACAAAATCATTTAAAGACGTTAAACGTTCAGATTTCAATAGCAGTTATGGTACACCTATTGCTATTGTAGTAATTCCTAAAGAGATTTCACCTAGCGGAAAAGATTATTGTATTTCATTAAACAATATGGATGCTTCTAATGCTAAAGAAGGCACAGCGGATAATCTATTTGATGGACCAGTACCAACAGTTATAGGTACTTACACAAACAATAAGGGAGTAGTAAAGGAAAATGAGAAAGTTGATACAGGAACAGATACATATACAATATTTAAATTTGATGGATGGAATGGTAGAGTAGGCAAAACTTATGTAAAACAAGTTACTGATTTTGAAAACAAATTAATAGGAGATGTTGCTTTGGATAGATATGAAGTTAGCCGTCAATGTCGCACTAAATTTACTCCAAGTCGTGCAAATGCTGTCACCCGCAAATTTAACAAAGTTATATCTCTAAGTAATGAAAGCGGTACTACATTATTACCTGCACCATCAGGACAATATTCAGTAAAAGGTTATATACCACAAATGTATTATAATCCTGATTATACATTTGAAAATAATGATCATTATGAGGGAGGTTTCCAAGACTCTACATATACATTACATTACTGGTATAAAAGTTGTGTAGAAGGCAGTGAAACAAAACTTCGTATACCGTCTCCTATTACATCTGATTTTAGTTTTAATGAAAAATGGTCAACAGAAGGTTCTTTGACTGCTGATTTTGATGGTAAGAGAAATACTGCAGAATTAGTAGCAGATGCTAAAAATGGCGTATATGATGTTGAAAATGGCAATCTTATTAAATGGGATGGAACCGCGAAGAGCTTATGGGCACCATACAAAGTGTCTAAATACACAACAGTTTGTAAGATTGGTTATGATAAAAACGGCATAGCTTATAATGAGTCAAATTATAACAAAATTACAGATCAAGAGTTAAAAGATAGTGTTGAGCTTTATTTGTTCCCATCAGACTATTATTATCAATCAGGTTCGCTTCAATCTTATTGGAATTATGCAGCTTTAACTTGTCATTGCTATGCACCAACAGGTTCAGGTACAAATCCTGGAGATTGGTACTGTCCGGCTTCAGGTGAAGCCGCATTTGCTCTAGCATTTGCAAAAGAAATAAACGATTCTATTGATTTACTTGTTTCACGTGGATATAAAGCAGTATGTTTGAAGAGACCAACTGATAAGAATGAATCTACATGGTCTAGTACATACAATAATGGTAACAACCCATATTTCCGAGGTAATGAATATGGCAAAGACATCCTTTTGACATCTACTGCATATGATGATAATTGGATGGTAGATATGTATATGGGACATGCTTCATTCTATGCGCGTTCTGCAAATCAAGCTTCAGCAACACGTGCGTTTATTCAAATTTGATTAAATACATAAATATTACGTCTAAAGAGATAGATTTATCAGTCTATCTCTTTTTTATTTTTTAAAAAATGTGTATCTTTGCATTGTAAGTTTAATTTAATAGATATGGAAATTACAGTTCAGTTTAAGGAAAAGTACATGGACAAACCTGTCACTCGTACATGTGTAAACATGACAAAAGAACAAGTTATCAACGTTTACGGTTTGAACGAACATGATATTGAATGGTATAAATTCTTATATTTTTATGACAATAATACGGTTGGGATTAGGACAGACAAGTTCTGGAAAAATATTAGATAAAGAAACACATTGGTATGTTTTAGAGAATGATAAAAATGATATATTAAAAGATGTTAATATTTCATTAAATAAACCTATTTTTATTAGTAGAAATAAAACAAAATATGAAGAGATAACGTATAAAGAATTAGTTAATTTAATAAATAAAGTTTAATTTTTAATTTATAATATAAAATGAAACATATTTTTTGGACATTTATTATAGGAATTATTGTAGGTGTTGCTATTCAGTATTTTTGGATTAATCCAAGATTTGTAACAGATAATAAACCTATTCATGATACTATTAATATTACTAATGATTCTATTCAGGTAAAAGATAGTTTAGTTACAGTTGAAAAGATACCTAATATGTTTATTAAGAGTCTTGATTCTATTTCTATTGATACTATAAATACAGTTGTTAATGGTAAAGTAACTGAATCAAAAATTAAAGTTACAATTAAATAATGAAATAGTTTGAAGAAAAAGTATCTGATATAATAGATACAATGCATATATTGTATGATGAATTCAATGTTAATAAATTATAGTTAACAAAAACAGAATGGAAATTATATGAACCATATTATTATTTGTTAGAACATGATTTATTTTTTAATCATATATTAACAGAAAATACTGGAATATGTATTAAACCTGAATATGTTATTAAATTTTTAAAATCTAAATTTAAACTAAAGAATTGGTAGTTTGAAAAGGATATATTTAATAATGTTGATAGTATTGTTGCAACATATACAGAAATATATGATGAATATGATAAAAATTCAGTATACAAAAAGAAAATAAATGATGGTAATGCAATCATATTGAATATACCTAATATAAAGAATAATAAAGAAGTTATCAAGAAAACGTTAAATAGATTTGGTTATTATTTAGGTTCATGTAGTCATTTTGATGCATATCATCATGATTGGATAGTAATGGTATTTCATGCAATATATAGTGATAATGTAAATGATATTGTATTTAAACATAATTTTATATATCATATTACAAAGGAATGTAATAAAGAATTAATATTAAAAAATGGATTCATTCCACGATCATCAAATAAACATTTTAATTATCCAAACAGATGTCATTTTTTTATTTGTGATAAAGATGAAGCTAAATTGTTTATATATGATTTTACAAATGATTAGAATGAAAAATATGTATTGTTTACCTTAGATACTAGTAAAATAGATAAAAATATAAATTTCTATCCAGATCCAAATTTACAAGATGCTGTTATTACTAAAGTACCAGTATCAAAGGATGCAATAGTTAATGTAGAAAAAATTTAAAATACATTATGGAAGAGTTATCTAAAGATGATTTAATAAATAAGTGGAAAACTGAAAGAAATAAATTATTATCTGAATTATCATTTTGTTCAGAACATAAATTTAATCTTGAAGCAGAACTTATTAGGCATAAGATTGAATTATTAGGGAGTTTTATTTTTGATTTAGAATATTGTTTAAAATAATTTTTTAAATTTTTTCTCTAAAATATAGACAATTATTATATTATCATATATAATATTTAAATTTGAAACATATTGATAATCTAAATTATTAAGTTTTTAATTAAATTATATTTTATTAATTAGAAGAAGATAAAGACACATATAGTTAATAAAAATAAAATAATTACAAAAAATAAAATATTTTTTGATTAAAATATAGACTTTTTAAATTATAGATTATATAAATAATAAATTTAATTTGAATATTATTTCATTTTAAATGAGTTCTTTGAAATATGAATCCATGGTTTCGGTGGAGTTAAGGATAAAGCAGTGATGTGATAAAAATCAACAGTAGACATGTTGGTTGATGTTTATGAATAATGAGCATTCTACAGAAAACCAAACATAAATAACCTATTTGAATGGGAAATCAAGGGAAAACTTTCTGAGATGAAGTTCAAATACATTGGAAGTGAAATATGCAACTGATGTGAGTAGTAATACAATAGGTTTATGTTTATGGATATTCGGTGATCGGAATACCAATTCCCAGTGCTGATATTAATTGTTATAATGAATCTTATATGGATTATAAACCAAATAATTCATACAAGCTGGTAACTTGTTCAGAAATGGTAAGATTACTACTGAAATATGTAGTTAAGTTATAAGAGTAGAATTATGATTGTATGGTGCAATGTAAATTCAGAAAGGCGATTTAGTGGGTTCTTCTCAAAAGGAAGAAATGCTATTGGTCGCACCTCGTCTTTCAAGTCTAAACAAATATAATATATAAAGAATAATAATATTAGGATTACATTATTTAAGTATATAAATTATACAAAAGCAAAAGTGTGCGACACTTGGTGGTTAAAATACCCTTATTCTACTGAAATATGTAGACATGATTCGAGTACCGCAAGGAAAGACATGAGAATAGTAAAAGTAGTATCGTGCTAAATGTGGGGACACATTGAATCCTTCCAAGGAAGTTGGTATGAAATGAATTTCTATGAAACCTATCAAGTAAGAGTTTACGATTTTTCACAAAAGTCGTGGGTATGCTCTCAACCTCTTAGAAATAAGAGTTGTGTGAACATGTAACTCCAACGTTACAGTATAGAGAGTCGGTGTTGGTCAAGTTCTCAGCCATTTGTCCTCATGGACATAACAAAGTTCAGTATGAACATTCATTATAACGAGCAAACGTTAAAGTGAATCATAAGGGGCAGAACCTTATGTTTGTACATTTTTTTATAAAGGCAGTCCTTAAAAATAGAATAGAATTTCTTAAGGATTTTTCATAAGCATTGATGTTATTAAATTGTGAAATTTGATAACATCTTTTTTAATTTAAATTATAATAAAATGAAAAATAAAATGAGTAATACATTAACAAATAACCAGATAAATTCATTAAAAGATGCAATTAATGATTTATCAGATAATATTTCAACAATAACATTACAAAATCCAGATTTATCTAATATGGAAATTGCATCTACATATGATGTAGCAGATTATGCAGTAAGAATGACAATTGCATATATGCTGAAATATGGATTATTAGATATAGATAATTTCATTAATTTACATGAGTTATCTGAAGATGAAATAATTGAATTAAATAAAGAATTAAATAAGTAAAAAATAAAGGTGATATAAGCTATTGAATTCTTATATCACCTTTATTCATTTTAAATCTTTATTAAAGAATGGATTATCTTTCATAATATTAATAATATTAATTTTTTCATTACATATATCTTTAAAATTAATTACATCATTCTAGTCTAAATTAAACCATTCACCTTCAGAACGTTTTGAATCAAATGTTTTATGTAACATAGATTCTAACCTAAATGGATATTCACTATATACAGAATGAACTATATGTAATTTTGATGAATTTCCTGTCTATAACTATTTCAACCGTTTCTATGCTAAATCCCTTGTTACTCCAATTTTATAACAATTCTAATCAGGATTACAAATAAGATATACAAAACCTGCCATTTATATTAAACAAAATCAATTTAATATTATATAAAAAATATATTATAATGTTTTTAGACTATGATAAAGTTGAAGAATAATAAGACAAAATTTATATATACAAAAAGTGCTGGTTATATTAATATTTCATGTATAGTACGTTTTTATCTTGATAGATATGATAATTCTTATCATATAGATACTTGTAATACTTTGAATACTGCACATTCATGCTCAGTTGTTAAATATGATATATCAAAAGATGAATATAAAAAATTAGAAGATATGTTTAAAAAATAATATATGAAGATATATACGAGTTATTTTGGGAATCTAAAGAAATTAAAAGAGAATAATATAGTTCCAATAGGAATATGCTGTTATCCGCCAAAAGATTTTCATGGACCTAATTTAATAGCAATTGCTCCTACACCTGATATATTAAATAACTGTAGATCTAATCATCAGGAATTCAGAAAACGATATAAAAATGAAGTTTTATCTTTATTTAAAGATCCATCTATATTTGTAGATAGAATTAAATTTATATCTAACGGAAATGACTGTGCATTATGTTGTTTTGAAAAACCAGATGAATTTTGTCATAGACATTTAATTGCAGAATGGTTAAATGAAACATTGAAATTAAATGTAACTGAATATTCTAAAACAGATGAAGTAAAAATTAATCCGTTATTTTAAATGGAAGATAAAGAAACATTTGAGAGATATAAGTATAATATGGAAATATTAGATATACTGAAGAAATATCTCACTACATATAAAGATATAAGGTTTTCACAAGCATTATACAATCTTAATATTATCGATGATAATACAAAAGATTATTTTTATTATACAGAACCTAAACATATCTTAAGACGAATGAAAGAAAAATAATTTTTTTAAATTATATGACATATGATGAAAATAGAAAATATTTTATTGATAATGCAGCAACATTAATTAATAAATCAATTCTAAATTATTATGAAGATAAATTGAAAAATATTCATATTAATTATGATATTAAAGAAACATTACATAGATTATATATGTGCTTATCATCTTTATATAAAGAAGAATTAGGTGATATGAATATACAAGATTTAATGTATGATATTTTAGATAAGACACATTTTAAATTAGAATTAAATGCTGATACATTTATTTCATATCAGATGATGTTTATTAATAAATTATTTAATGATTATCTTGATAAGAAGTTTAATATATGTAAGACATTTGGTTTGAAATTATTGGGAACTATTGTACATGAAGGAAAATACTGTTATGGTCCTGTATTTTTTGAATTGAAAAATAAAGGTATATGCGGTTATCATGGTTCAGCATTAAATGAAAATACATATGAGTTATCTGTAATGTTAATTATAAATTCTATCAGAAATGATACAATATCTAATATTAATTTTAAAACTAAAGATACTTATAGTTATTTGAAAGAAACAGATATTAATACTATAAAGAAAGAAAAAGAGATGTTAGAAGAATTTGAAATAAATGCTGAAATATTAAGAGAGCAACTCGCTAAATTTATTTGTGATATTAATAACGAATATTGTTTAGGTTTAGTCTTGACTAATTTATAATGATTTAAAATATGAATATAGAAAAATTAAAAAATATTGCTGATTATAAATCAAGAGTTTCACTTATATCTTTATTTGGTGATGATAAAATTTCAGAAGATATAGAAACAGATATACCTGATCAATTAAAGAAGTTACATGAACATATGAAATCATTATATACAAACGGTTATTTAGATTGTATGAGAAATGCAACTATAGGGATGTCTATGGATAATGAATAATTAGATTTATATTTTTTATTTAGGAAAAATATATGTATCTTTGTATTGTAAATAAAATTAGAAAAGAATAATGGAAAAAAGAGAAATTATATTAACAAGAGGAATTCAAGCTTCTGGAAAGTCAACTTATGCAGAACATTGGGCAAAGGAAAAACCAACAGAACGAATTAGAATTAATTGGGATTCTCTTAGAAATATGTTTGGACAGTATTGGGTAGAAGAAAGAGAAAAATTAAATATTATTAAAGAAATGACAGATGCATTTTTTAAATCATCAATGGAAAATGGTTTAAATATTATTATGGATAATATGAACCTTAATCCAAAGGGATGGAAAGAAATGCAGAATAGAATTGATAATTATAATAATACACATACTAAATATCAATATGAACTTGTATTTAAAGATTTCTTTGATGTTTCAGTTGAAGAGTGTATTAGACGAGATTCAATGAGAGCAAATCCAATTGGAGAATCTGTTATTAAGAGAACATATAGACAATATAGAAATTTTATAGCAACAGAGCTTAATAAGAAGCAATATAACAGTTTTGTTCCATATGATAAGGATAAGAAAGATTGTATTCTTGTAGATATGGATGCAACACTTTGTTTTAATTTGCAAGGTAGACCATTTTATGGTAATGGAGCTTCTGATACAATGACAAATGATGTACCATGTGAACAAATTTGTAAGTTAGTTAATAAGTATATTAAAGATGATAATGTAAAGGTTATTATTTTAACAGGTAGAGAAGATACTCCTGATATACGAAAAGCAACTGAAACATGGTTAAAAAATAATTTGGATGGTGATGTAGATATGGTTATAATGAGACCATACAAGAATTTTACAAAGGGTCCAGATTGTAAGTATAACCTATATAAAACATTTATTGAACCATATTATAATGTATTATTTGTTTTGGAAGATTCTTCTAAAGTAGTAAAAATGTGGAGAGAACATGGTATTATGTGTTTGCAGCCAAATGACGGAACAATGTAATATTTAAATAAAATTTATTATGGAAAAAGTAGATATAAAGAAAGAATTAGAAAATCTTAATGAAACTTTAGCAGAAGATGTAAATAAGATGAATATTGATGTATATGGAAAGAAGTTTGTTGATTTAGCAAATCAATATATCAAAGATAACAAGAAGTATCTAGAATCTATTATTAATACATCTATTGTATTTGATGATATATCAGAGGATAAAAAAGAAACATTTATACCTTCTTTAATGTCAGATATTAATAATCTTATATCAACTGCTTATTTGGATGGTTTATATCAAGGACATAAATTTAAAGGTGATCCATATGAACTTAGTGATAATAATATTATTGATAAGAGTTTCATGATTACCTTTGAATTTGGTGATAATGATTTTGGTGGATATATTGAAGATGCAATTAAAACATGGGTAGATACATGGAATTCTGTAACTCTTAATATTAAACGTTATAGAGATAGTGAGTCAGAACATATGTTAAAATATGAATTTGAAAAACTAGAAAAACTTGATGATATTACTAATATCTCTAAATTGTTAGCTAATGGTGTTGTTGCAGCTATTATTAATAGAAATAATGAATATATAGATACCACATGTTTTAAGGATATTGATTCTTGTATGAAAAATGCAAGAGAGTATGTTGATTATTTGAAATTATTGAATACATCTGAATATCATAAGGGAAGTATTGAAGAGATTACAAACTTTATTCTTACTAAGTATAAAAATATGCAAAGTGAAGATGAAGGTTATGATCTTGAACATACATGGTTGAATGGCGAAGTCCTTATTATAAAGGTAGAAAATGGATATGCATCTGCATGGGTTCAATAAAAATATTGATTTTTTTCTTCAATATATTTTTTTAATTCAAAAATAATGTGTATCTTTGTATTGTTATTAAAAACAAAGTGTTCTTTGAAATTTTTTCTTAATTAAGATAAACTATTTGTATTTAAACCTATAAAATATATAGATAATTTAATACAAATAATGTGTTAATAATAGGGTGCAGTACATCCGAATTTACGCTTGTGGACTATCTAACTAAAAGTAATGATAGAATGAAGCAAGAATTTGAAACTAAATAATTTTGTTTAGATTTCATTATACTATTATAAATGTTAATACATAATAAATTCTGATGAGTGCCATAAACAACGCTTATTTAAAGTTTTAAATGAGTATGGATAAACCGCATGTTTCGGGAGAACCTATTTTAAATGAGTCCTCATTTAATTAGAAATAAGTTCCATAAAAGAATTTAGTGAATCGTTTATGATAAAGTCTGAGAAAATATTATCATTCTTTTAGTGATTATATTTTCAAGTCGTATAACTTTATCCACTTAATTTAAGTGTCCAACTTAATATTAAGAGATGTATCTTAATTTTGGAGTTAAATTCGTAGGAGTTGTAAGAAACGTTATTTGTCTTACTAGTTTTGTTTGTTTTATGATAAAAGGAGGCATGAGAGATGCACCATAAAAACAAAAAGACTTTATCTGGTAGTGCTTGAGGATAATAGTTATAGCCAATGACAGTGAGGCTTAAAGACCCTGATTTCTATATGAAAAGAAATGAATCGGTGATATACAGAGGGTTGTGAATATGGTTATAAAAGCATGATGAAATAAAGTAACTTTAATGTAAACGCTATGTAGATAAATTACATATATAGAAGTTGCATATAAAAGTCTTTAGAGTAAAAGAGTGTATAAGTGGATTATCACTATAGTTGTAAAGTTCAATTACAATGAAACTTATACTATAATAATTTTTCTGCAGTATAGATTAATACAAATGATTAAACTTCATATTTGTAGATTTGGTAAGTAGCAGCAAATTTTTGAAACGCAAATTTATGAAGTTTAATTTTTTCTTTTTCTGACATTACTAAAATTATATATATATACAATGAGTAATAATTTTAAAGAACAGGCTGCGTATGATTATATGCATGACAATAAAGGTAAAATTAAACCTAAATATAAACGTTCTATTTTAAATAAATGGAAACGATATAATTGTGAAATTGCAGAAGATCGAGTAATTAGAAATAGAAAGAGGGATACTCAGTTTCGTAAAGAAATGAAAGCAGATTTAATAAATTATTACAATAATTATAAAAATGAAACAAGAGACCTTAGTTAAATCAAAAGGTAGATATGCTAAAAAACATTATAAAAGAGAAATTATAGCTTCTATTTTATATTGTTTAATAAGTAACAAAACAAATAGTAATCAAAAATAATAAGTAATATGAAGAAACATTTTTTTGAACTTATAGGAATTGTAATTATTTCAATTATTTGTATTATAATTGGCGCAATCTTTTTTATGATTTGCTGGAATTATGTAATGCCATTTGTTTTTGGTCTTCCAAAGATTACATACATTCATGCAATGTGTTTGATGGCAGTTTCACGACTATTGTTATCAGTTCATCAAATAACAAGTAAAGATTAAGCATTTGCGGATGCTTAATCTTTATTTTTGTTTAATTATTAAATTAAGTTTATTATATGAAATACGAATATTATGAAATGCCTATAGATAATCTTGGAAATGAAATGGTAACTAATTATATAAAGTTGTTACTTAATAAATTACATACATATCAAGATTTTTGTGCAAAAGAAGAAGTAACAATTCAGATAGGTAAAAATACATATACATTTAAACTAGTAAAAAGACGTTATTTGAATGTAAATAATGAAGATATTAGATATATACCATTATATCGTTTAGAGTATATTGCAAATGAATGTCCTGTTACTGATTTTTCATCAAAGTACAATATAGAATTAAGAGATTATATTCTTCATAATTATATTGATACTGGTAAAGTAATAAGAGATGTTAACTGTATTTTTTATCAGAATATAACACAAGGTGATAATTCATATGATGATAACTATTTTGATTTTGATGAAACATATATCATGTTAAAGTCAGTAGATATTAAAATGAATAGAGTATGGATAAATTATGATGAATTCAGATTATGTGGTGATAATTGGGATCATATTGAATATAAATTTATAAACAATCATGATGCAGTTATCACAAAGTCATGGATGAATTCAGAAGAATCTATGGATTTTATTACAAAAACAGATTTGTATAATTATATTAATAAATGTGCAAAAGATGCAATTTTTAATTTTACAATGAATGTAAATAATACATTAATTAATCTTAAAGATAAATTGAAGTAAATTATGGTAAATTATGATGATTTGAAGACTTTATATAAACAGTTTTCTGATTTATGTAAAACAGAAGGAACTGAAAGGTATCCAAAAATTTTATTAGATATATTTGGTAGTTATAATTGTAATATTTTAACAAATATTCCTGATTATTATTTGGATTATAATATAACATTAGGAGATTATATATATGATCAAGCAGGACACTCATGTTTAGATATTTTTTATCCATTAAATGATTTCTTTGATGATATTATAGATGATTCAAGTAAAAATAATAAAACTTATGATTTATCTACTTTACAGTTAACATTATCATGTTGTATATCTGAATTTATGTCAACATGTGATGAATTAAATGATAAGCTACCATATATTTTTTGTTGTGATATTACAGACACAAAAATATCTGAAATTTCACAGTGTGCAATTCAATTTAGAAATGCAGTTTTAAATATTTTTGCTGATTATGTAGATATTAAAAAACTTATTATTAGACATTTGAATCAGAAATTAGATAAAAAGAAAAAGCAGATTAATAATATATTAGAAACTGTAAATGAATATCAGGATGAATGTACGTTAATTGAAAAACAAATAAAAGAGTATGAAGATATGGTGTGAATCCTTCAATGGATTTAAAAAATTAATGGAAAATAATAATTGGAATAATCGTACTTTACCAAATAATGTAGCTATAATTTCTATATGTGAACCAAATGTTTCAGATGAATATCATATATTTAATTCAGCAGAAAATGTTATTAATTTAGATTTTTATGATATTACGGATTATAATTTAATATATGCATATGGAAATGATATTTCAGAAGAGGAAGCTGAATATGCTAAATCAATTAAAGGGTTAACAGATGAACAAGCATATGAATTATTTAATTTCATTGAACGAAATTTAGGTAAAGATATTTATGTTCATTGTTCAGCAGGAATTTCAAGGTCACAAGGTGTTGTTAAATTTATATTAGATTGTTATCCTGATATGTATACAGAAACGAATCCTAATAATCCTTGTGATTATCCTAATATTCACGTAACATCATTATTGAAAAATTGTTTTAGAAAGAAATATAAAAATATATGGTAAAAACAGATTTTGAAAAGTTTATGATTTCAAATGGTGTAAGTAGTTTATATTTACATGATTATATCAATAAATCTGGTGTTTATAATGGTTATCAGAATCCTACAATTCTTGAAGAGCGTCAACTGAATGTTTCACAGATGGATGTTTTTTCAAGATTAATGATGGATAGAATTATTTTTCTTGGTAATCCAGTAACATCAGATAGTGCAAATATTATTACATCTCAATTGTTGTATCTTGATACAACAGATAAAAAAGCAGATATATATCTATATATAAATTCTCCAGGTGGCGATGTTTATTCAGGTCTTGAGATTTATGATACGATGCAACTTATACGACCAGATGTTTCAACTATTTGTGCTGGAATGGCTGCAAGTATGGCGAGTATCTTGTTATGTGCAGGTGCAGAAGGAAAGCGATGTGCATTGAAACATTCACGTGTGATGATCCATCAGCCAATGTCGTCTACAGGACCACATACACAAGCTAGTGATATTGAGATTACATGTAAAGAAGTTAATAGACTTAAGAATGAATTATATGATATTATATCTATACATTCAGGACAAACACTTTCACGAATTAAGAAAGATGCTGATAGAGATTTTTGGATGAGTTCAGAAGAGGCTAAATCATACGGAACAAAAGGTATGATTGATAAGATATTAACTAGTAAATAATAAAACTAAAGTCTGTTTATATTGTATAAAATATAAACAGACTTTTTAATTTTATATGAAAAAATAGAAAGACGAATATTTAAATGCATATCATGAAGATTTAGTATGGATGTCATATAGATATGCAATAGGTAGACATACTATTGCTGCACACCAACATGCATTAAATATAGCAAAATATGAATTTGATAATTTTAATAAAGAACAAAGAAAACGTTTAGTAATTGATATAAGACAATGCATAGCAGATAATTTAAAGTTTAGTGAATATAATTTATCAATAGATTATTCTATAATTCCTGAAGAAAGAAAACCATTAGAATTTCTATTACAATACTTTATTGATAATCCTAATTGGCAAATTACAGGCGATTATAAAGGATTAACAGTATTGAAAGATAATAATGGAAATATTATATATGAAAAGAAAAAATCTACTACATATAATACTTCACCATTGTCTATGATGATATTAGAAGATTTATTGGTATGGATGGATCTTGCAAGTTATTTTGATGAAGATAACTATAAAGTATGTAAAGTTGAACATAATGGAAATATTGAAGAAATAACATATTTTGATAGTTATATATATTATCAAAGTAAAGATGATAAATTACCATATTGGAAAAAGGTAAAGAAACCAGTTAAAGAATATATCAAATATCTAGGTAGTGATTGTTATATACCAGATGATTTAAAAATTATAGAATAATTATATGAAAATATTAGATAAACTATTAAATAATAAACAAAAATTAGATCCAGAAATTGTAACAAAATCAGTTTCGAATATAGATATATTACCTGAATTTGAAGATGTATATCCATTACAATGGTTATTTACATATAATAGTTTGATTGGTAAAACATATGTATATAAATTAAATTCACCATCTACACCATATCTATATGCGAAGATTATTTTATCACCTGTATTTAAATATTATATTATACGATTATTTAGTTATATAAGTGATGTTCCGTTAACAGAAGATAATATTGATAAAGTAAAAAAATGTGATGCAAAATTACAATATGCAATATCACCAACAGATTTAAAAGTATTTGGACCAAATAATCCTTATGGATTTACATATGAACTTTTAATTAATAAGTTGGTTAAACAATATTTTGAATTAATGGATGCTCGTTAAATTTTTATATTTAAAAATAAATGTGTATCTTTGTATTAATAAAATAGATAAATGGAAAGAATTGATTTAACATTTTATAATAACAGATTTTCTATATATCGCTATATATTTAGTCATATGTGGAATTTCTGTTCAAAGAAACCAGAATATCATAATAGTGATAAAAAAAATGATATATTAAGGTTATTTGAAAAATGCGATGAAATTATAGAATTGGTAGAAAATATTTGTAATAATAAACCAATTCCACATGAACGTTATTATAATAATTTTGAACGTTTTGGTGATATGTTACAATTAAAAAATATTTATGGAGAGTTATTAGAATATTTTCCATCATATAATTTTTTGATATTTGAAAATGTATCTAAAAAAGATGTTAAAAAATTAAAGAATGAATTATTGTATATTAATGCACGGTTTATTCTTGATGATAATAAAAGAAATGTATTATTAAATTCAGATGACATAAATATTTAAAGATTATGAAACATGTTGATTTTAATTTATCAGTAATTCTTAATAAATTAGGGTTTGATGAATATACTGAAGATTTATATTTAAAGACACCTGTAGGTATTAAAGCAGTTAAAGGAGATCCTAAAAATCCAACAGCTGAACGTGTATGGCATACAGGAGATTTGGAACCACATAATTCTGATTGGGGTATTACATATCCATCTGCAAATTGGATTCCAGCACCTACTGTTTTTGAAGTTATTGATTGGTTTGAAAAATATATTGGTTTTATCATTCAACCAACATATAGTAAAGAAAATAAGGAATGGTCATATGTTATTATTCCTGTAAGCTCTGTTGCAAACCAGCTATGGGAAAAACATGTTAATGAAGGAGAATCTTATTTGTCTTTTAATACATTAGAAAATTGTTTTTCTGGTGCAATACGATATATCTGTAATATTGCAGATAATGAAAAATGGACTGATATTTTAAATAATTATATTAAAAACATAGGTTAAAATGGGTGATTTTTGTGTATCTGGATTTTTTTCACGAGTTCCTATAAAACGAGGTGAAACGGCTGTAGCTATTATTTGTAAGAAAAATAAGAATATTTCAAATATTCCTTGTTATTTGGAAAGTCCATTAATTCCTATGCATATTCCTGTTATAGGTTCTATGGGTGATTATGGTGTATTTGATGATTATGATGAAGATGAAACTACAAGAATACTTAAAGGTAAACTTAATATGGATTTCATCAAAATTATAGAAATTATTTTATATAATTGGAATAAGTATAAAAAATATGATGAACAACCAGATGCAGTTAATGATTTATTTACAAAATTAGATACAATAAGTAAAGCTCGATATGCATCTACTGAACAGAATGAATATTCTGTTATATATGAAAAGTATTCAATATATAAAGCAATGACATATGATATTGATTTAATGAAAGAAATTCTTCATAAAATAGGTACATATGATAATATATTTGATTATAATGTAAATGATCGTGTTAAGATTGAAGCAGATTTACAAGATGACAAATATCATGATTATATGCCGAATATGTATACATGGAATTTGTTATCTACATTACCAAGAGCAATGGGATTTTATAATAATTCTGTAGTAAATTGGGATGTATTTGCAGATGCTACAATAGAGTGGTGTTCTTTTATTAATACATTAGCTTTATTGAATGGAACTTTTTGTAATTCAAGAAATGCTGGTCAATCCTGGCATTATGATGAACAATATATTACAGAAGGGAAAAAAGTATTACAAGCTATTATGGATTCATATGATAAATTAACACGTCATGATGATGAAGATGATGATACATATGAAGAAGATATTTAATTAAAAAATATATTTTAAAATGGATATAACAAAAGATTTATTAATATTTCATAATTTTGAATATGATTATGATAGTGGATTTGGTGATTTTGAATCTATGGATGTTTTCACAAAAACAGTAGGTCCTATTAATCATACATTTACAATAACAATTAATAATGGTCATACAAATATGATTGGTAGAAATTGGAATTGTATTATTCAAAATGATGATATGGAAACTGTTGCTTCTGTAGAAGTTCAAACAACAGATCAATTAAATAAATTATTCGATTTAATGAATATAAATTTGTCACTATAAAAATAAAGAGGAATAACATCATTTGTTATTCCTCTTTTCTTATTATTTAAATTTAGGTGTTGCTTCATAATCTAATGGTTTAGGATGAAGTAAATCATCTACTGTTACAGTAAATCCAGGTGTAAATTTATAATCAGATAATTGATATGCAACTGATTCTAAATCTATCTATGTATTAATAGGATCTATATGCATCCAACCAGGAATTTTCTCAACTTTAACTGGTTTTTCATTACATATCTATATATTGTCACCAGGAATTTCTGGATTTACATGTGTACTTGTAATATTATAAATAATTCTAGTCATAACCTAATTTAGCATTTAACTTTATATATTTATTAAATACTTAAATTGTTAAAGTTCTTACTTTAATATTTTTCATTATAATATTCCAATCATCTACTTGCTTCTTATTCATGTATATACATTTACTATTATCTTTACCTCTTCTAAGATTTGCCAATAATACTTTAAATATACTTTTATATAATTCATTGGATTTACATAAATTCATTGTTATAATATCAGGTATATATTCATATCCCATATCAAATGAGGTTCCTAATGTTGGTGATTGAATACTATTTATATCTATATTATTTTCAATATTATGATTCTGTTCTTCCCAATTTATTATATAATCATTAAATAATGCACATACTGTTTTTACATAACTATGATGAATCTTATCTTTATATTTTATACTTTTACAGTAAGAAACGAAATCACATAATAAATATTCATATTGTGTTTTCTCTGGATTTATACGTTCTCTGTTATTAAATATAAGTTGATAAAGATTTTTCTTCCATTTAAATATATATCCTTCAGGTTCTTTTGCTAATATGTCAGATTTATCTATTAACTCATAAAATAAATTCTTATAATCATAATTAAGTTTTGTATCACCATTAATATTTTGAATAAGATTTAATACATTATCATTATTTAACAATTTTTTTAAATTATGTTTAATCGATATATTAAATTTATCTTTTAATCTGATTTTATTAATAAATGAATCAGGATTTATATTTTCATCATTATATGTAATTCTATCTATAAGATATTTAATATTATTAGGATATTCTGTTAATAAAGGTTTATTACTAGGAAAGTAAAACATTGATATATTATAACCTACATGTTCTTTAAATAAATCTTGATTTGCAAGTTTAATAAAATTCCAATCAGTTACAAGTTGACTCCACATACTATTAAGTATCATATCAACTCTATCAACGACTTTTCCAGTTGCTTTTTTAATTGTTATAGTTTGTTTAGATGTTATCTCAACAATGACATAATGAGTATCTATTTTTTCTTCTATTGTACAATTATTAATAAATTCCTTTATAAAACTAACAGGTTTATTTCCTATTTGTGTTATATTCTTAATCATTATTAAAACAATGGTTCAGATTCATTTGAATCTTCATCACATTCATTATTGTCATTGTCATCGTTTGCTTCGTCAATATAAGCCGAATTTGTTTCATATAGATTAATAATGTAATTATTATCACGTGATTTATAACGATCCCAACAATTCCATCCATTTCTACCATCATCAGGCATTATCTTAATAATAGAAAAGATCTTACCACTAATAGATAAATCACCATATTCATTAATAAGTTCTTTTCTATCAGATTCTGTACAATCTTCTGCAGTAATCTCGGTAAGAAGTCTTACTAACATTTGCATCTTAACACCATCTAATGTAAATTTAACTACATGATATAAAGTATTACCAATAAAATCTTTTTTATCTTTACGATAATCTTTACACATAAATTTACCTGGAGCAGATGTTCTCCAACTATTGATAAATTGAGATGTAATATCACTATTATTAACCATAATAATAGGTTCACGATCACCTTTTGAATTCTTTGTAAACTTTATATGAATTTCACATGAATTAATTTCTGGAATAAATTCATCATATGAATTGAATGTAGAAATTTCTACTTTACCTGAGTCAATTATTGTTTGTATTGACTTCACTAAATTTTGTGGATAAATTTTCATCATTTTTGTTTATTATGATTTATTTTGAAATATTTTTTTCTTGTTCTTTAATTGAAATTAATTTTTCATATCGTTTAACATCCGTTATAAGTTCATCATAATATAAAGATTTTAATGTCTCAAAATCTTTGAGATTAATTTTATAACGTTTACAATATTCCTTAATTAATTCTTTATCTATTTTATCAGTCTTTGATGATGTGTTAGCAGATTTTTTTGCGCCTTTTGTATAAACAAAATAAGGCACACGTCCATATCCTTCTTTACTAGATATAAACATTGCCCATGATTTAATTACATCTGCTGTATTAATTGTATTCTTATTAAATAATGCACCTTGTAAAGGATATTTAATACTAAATACTCTATTAATTAAAAAGAAATTTTTATCTAATATCGTATCAGATAATTTATTGAATCCTTCAAAATTAGTACACATCATAGAAATAATATCATATGGACCAATAGCTTTAGGTGTTTTTATTTTTTCAACATCTTCATTATTGTCTTTCTTTTTTCTTGCCATATATGAATATATAATTTTACTTAATTTATTATAGTTATAAACGGTGATATTGTCTATTTATAACTAATAAATATATTAAATATTTTAACTAATAATATTTAAATAATTATGAAAAGTTTGAAGTATATTTTATTAGGCTCTTTATTAAGCCTTACTTTTTCATTTAATTCTTGTGATTTAAAATAGAATACAGGAAACAATAAATCAAATGATTCTACATATTCTGTTTCTATTAAATCAGTAAAAACAATGAAAAATGACACATTAGATATTTTACAATTAGATTCATTAACAAAAGCAGATAAATTACCTGAATATAATAAATGGATAAAAACACCTATTAAAGATGGTGATGATAATAATCTATATGAATATTCAACATTATATGATAAAACTACAGGTATTATATATACAATTAAATAGATAAAGCATAACCAATATGTTGTATAGAAAAAGAAAACAACATCTAAATAAAAATTAAACGATTTAAAACGATATGGCACAAATGTCTTCTGAAGAAGCACTTAACGGTATTTTTAACATTCTTGATACTATGGTAAATCAGCATGAAGAGAAAAAGAAAGAAACTCTTGAATAGAAAGCTGATAGTACTATAGTAAGTTTGTTATAGGGTATTGTTGAGACAGCTAAAGATGAATCAGCAGCAACAGTCGGAGAATAGTTAGAGAAACTGTCAAAAGGATTAGTTGCAATGGAATCAATAGATAATGACGTATTAAATAAAGTTGCCACATCTATAGGAAATGTAAATACTGTTTTATCAAGTCTTAAAGTTAATAATGATACATTTGATAATATTGATAGTTTCTTGAAAGCTATTAATAAGATGACTGAAATAAATGCAGAAGGTGCAAAGAATATTGTTGATTTTATTTAGGGACTAACATTATAGAATTCTAAATAGGTAGGTAAAAGTGTTGGTATTATAAAAGCTGTTGTTGAAACAATGTCTACATTAGTTGCTATAGATATGATTAAACTATAGAAGAATATAAACAAATTAGACGTAAAATCAGCAAAGCGAATGGGTAAATTTATTACAGCATTAATTAATTCTATCAGTAAAGCAAATCCAAAATAGAAAGATATAGAAAGACTTATTAAACCGATTGGTGATTTAATGGGTGGTATATTAGATCCTCTTGTAAAACTTGCAGATCCAAAACAAAAATTTTCAGTTTTTAAATTAGCTAGAACATTAAATAAAGTTACTGCTACAATACTTGGTGATTTCTTTGCAACATTTGTTAATAAAATACCAAAAGAAGAACAAGCATATAAAACGGTTAACAGTATGGTTGCAATATTAACTGTTTTATTCAACATTAAAAAAATGCAGGTATTAAACTTTAAATTCGCTGTAAGTTCATTAACAGAGAAACGTGCATAGAAATTGGTTAATTTCTTTAATACAATATTAACTCAAAATTGGGATGTCGAATAGGTAAATGCAATATCTGGATTTTTTGATGCATGGAATAACGCAATGCGATCATTATTATTAGGAGTTATATTCATTGCATTAACTATAAAGGTAACATCATTTAAAACAATAGTTGAGTCTGTACTAGTTGTTCGTTATTTAATTAAATTCATGAAAACTACAGTAACAGATTTAGTTACGGATTTAAGTAAAAAAGATGTAAAAGAATCAAGTACAATTATAGAAATGTTATCAATATCAATAGGAACTATTGGTGGTATATTAATTGGATTATCTTTGGTAACTAAATTAGTTGGTATTGGTACAGTAGTAGTCAGTTTATTAATATTAAGATCAGCTGTAAATGGTTTTAAGAATATAATAAAAGATTTATCAGATCAGAAACTTGATAAAAGTTTAAAATAGGCTCAAGGCGTATTAACTGGTATTGGTTTAATGGTAATGTCATTGTCTGTGTCTTTATTATTATTAGCATTAACAGTAAAGAATAATAGTGTTAAAACCATTATTGCGTCAATAGGAATATTAACATTATTTGTTGCAGGTTCAGTTTATCTTGTAAATAAATTATCTAGTATAGATCCTAAAAATCTTAATGCATCAACAAATGCAATGTTGAAAATTGCAGGTGTATTTGCTATAATTGCATTGGTATCTGCAACTTTATTAGCGCCAATCGGTAATCATTTAGGTGATGTTATAGCAGGTGGACTTGTTGTTTCATTAGTTATTGCATTAGGTATTTTTGCAGTTAAATATATAGCTAAAGCAAATAAAGATATAGAGCAAGGAACATCTAATTTATTAAAAATATCATTAATTTTTGCATTAGTTTCAATTATATCATTAACATTATTAATTCCTATGAGTAAGCAAGCAGATGATGTAATAGTCGGCGCAATTATTACGCTTACAATAATTGCAGGATTAGTATTTGGTGTTAAATTATTAAATAAAGTAAACGGTAAGCTTGCATTATGGGGCGTAGCCGCAACAGCAGTATTAGCTGTCATTTATATGGGTATTGCTTTGATTACTAAAGATTTATTAATACCTATTGGTTAGAATGGTAAAGAAGCGGGTATAGGTATGGGTATAACATTATTCATTATCGTAACTCTTATATTTGGCACATATATATTATCTAATGTAGATGGTAAAAAAGCAGGATACGCGATATTAGCAACAGCAGCTATGGCGTTTATTTTATTAGGTATTTCTTTAATAACTAAAGATATATTGATTCCTATAGGTAAAATGTGGGATGATGCATTAATTGGTGCAGGTGTTGTGTTAGGTATTATTGCAATATTTGGCGCAATTTTATTTGCAATTGGTAAAATGAATTTAAAACATAAGATTGCTATTAAATAGGGTGCTAAAATAATGATGGAAATCGGACTTGTTATGTTAATAACAGGTACAGCTTGCTTATTATTTGCTATAGAGTCCAGAAAACTTTATCAATTAAATGATGGTGGTGCAGTTGTATTAGGTGCATTAACTATGATAATTATGATTGGTTTAATGGGTTTAATACTTTATAATGTCGGTAAACTTAAAAAATATTCTGAAAATATTGCAGAAGGCGGAGCATTAATGATAGCTATAGGTGCATTACTTGATATTATTGGAGGAACAATGTTATTATTCTCGTATGAATGTAAAAAGATAGATGACTTTAATAAAGACGGTGCAGTATTCTTAGGTGCAGGAACAATGGTTGCATTATTAGCAGTTATGGGTGTTATAATGACAGCATTAGGTGCAATGACTCCACTTCTTCCTTTTATTGCTGCTGGTGCAGTAGTTATGACTGCGATCGCAGGTATAATGACATTAGTATCAGGTACAATGATTTTATTTATGAAAGCATTGGAATTAATGTTACCATATAATGAAGGACAACTTAAAAAACTAGGTAAAACATCGGTTGCATTATATGATGTAATGTATGATGTTATAAAAGCTGCTGCACCTAATCCAATACAAATGGCATAGGCAATTGCAGCAGGTGCATTTGCTCCTATTATTATGGCAGTATTTGGTGTATTGACATTAACTGTTATGTAGATGAAATATATAACAGAGATTTGTGATTCAAAGATGATTCAAACATTTTCAGAAATAATGTTAGGTAAATCGAAAGATGATGTTAATAGTGTTCTTGGTTCAATGCAAGCAATTGTTAAAGCATTTAGTAATTTTGACGGAACTGCAATGGCATTAATAATTTCAATGGCATTACGCCCTATATTAACAACAATATCTGATTACATTGATATTATTATGAAAGTTGCAACAATGAATTATATTGCAGGCTATGATGATAATGGTAAACCTATGTATGAACATTTACCTGCAACTGTATTTGCTGATGCAGCTTCTGCTGTTACAAAAGGATTCACAGAATTCTTAAAAGGCTTAAGTGATGGATTTGAAAAACTTGATGCGTTATCAATATTAGGAATATCATTATTAATGTAGGTAATGGATCCTATTATGAAATAGGTTAATACTTTTGTCGATATTGTGATGAAAGTTGCAACAGGTACATATATAATTGGTTATGATAATAATAAGAAACCTATATTTAGAAAAGTAACAGATACTGATTTTAGTAAGTCAGCAACTGCAATTTCAACACAGTTTAATATATTTTTATAGTCATTAAGTGATGCATTTGATAAGATGTCATTTAAAGCAATGTTTGCTATATCAACTGTTGGTTAGGTAATGGAACCTGTTATGGATGCAGTATCAAAATTTGTTGATACTGTTATTAAAGTTTCTACTATGTAGATTGTAACAGGTTATGATAAAAATGGTAAACCTGAATATGAATAGGTAGATCCTTCTATATTTTCTACATCTGCAACATTTGTATCTGAACGTTTTGGTGATTTCATTATTTAGTTAGGAAAATCTTTTAATAAATTACAACCTAATATGATATGGGCAATGGATGCAATGAAAGATTCTATTATGCCTATTATGGAAGGAGTAGGTAAATTCGTGGATGCTATTATGAAATTAGCAACTGGTACATATACAGATTATTATATGAAAGATAAAGATGGTAATTATACTGTACCACATCTTGCTAAAGTGACACCAATGGATTTTATAATGGCTGCAATTTCTGTTGCTACAACATTTTCTTATTTTGTAGATCAATTAGTAACAGTATTTGAACGACATGGTTCATTCTGGGGAAATAAAACAGAAGATGCATTAAATGCAATAGGAGGTTCTATTGGACCTGTTATGGAAGGAGTTGGTCAGTATGTTGATGCAATTCTTAAATTAGCAACAGGTATATATGTAGATCATTATGTTAAAGATAAAGATGGCAAATTAATACCGATAACGAAGAAATTAAAACGTGGTGCATTTACTAATGCAGCACGAGAAGTAGGTAGGATGTTTGTAGAATTTATAAATTATCTTGTAAAGAGTTTTGCAAATGAAGGTTTTATAGAGAAAGCAGAAAGTATTGCAGATATTATAAAGAATACTATTAATCCTATTATGAAAGCGGTAAAAGAGTTTTCTGATACATTAAAACCATTCTTAGCATTAACATCTAATAAGAAAGGTACAACTGCATAGTCAAAAGATTATTTGTGTTTACAACCTAAATTCATAAGAACAATATCTCAAAACATTGCAAATGCATTTGTCGATTTTATTACTATTATTTCTAATAATCTTTCTAAAAAAGAAAATATGGAAAAATATAATAAAATTCAATCAACTGCTAAAGTAGTCAATGCGGTAATGAAAACTATTAAAACATCAGTAGATAATCTTAAGAGAATAATTACTGCAATGACAGATGATTAGGGTAAAGTATTATCACAAGGAAATGAAGTTGCATCTAAGTTCACATCTGTATTAACATAGTTAGCTACATATTTTAGTACATCTGGCAAAGATTTTAAAACGTCAAAATCATCTGCTGATATGACATAGAACTTTGTTGTTTCTGTATATAAAGTTGTTGGTGTATATAGGAAAATAATAAATCAATTAACATTTGATACTAAAGTAAAACCTATTACAACAGTTACTAATTTCGGAAATGTATTAACAAAAATGCAACGACAAATGATAGGTGTTTCAAAAGCATCAGATAGTATTGATTTCAGGAGAACTGCACAATTTATGGATCTTTATTTAGAGATTGCAAAGAAAATGATTTATCTGTCAAGAGAAATGCAACGTCAGAAGCAATTAGGAATTCATATAAATATGTTTATTAATAATATAAAGAGATTAACATCCCCAGAAATTATTAGAAATATGAATGTTACTTCCGGTTCTATGCGTACATATACAGCAAGGTTAAAAACATTTACTGCATAGATACAAGTAACTACAAGTAAAGTTGAAATATATACAACTAAACTTGAAGCTGCACGTAAAGCATTAAAATCATTAGATGATGAAATTATTAATAAAGAAAAAGCACGTAATAATGCATTATAGCAATTTGCTAATAAGATTAATAATATTGCAGTAGCAATTGATAGAATGAAGAATTCATTTGATAGACTTGATGAGAATGCAATTCTTAATAGATTTGATGGTATTAGAGAATTATTAGATCTTATTACAACTAATACTGGTACACCTGCTAATACTCAACAACATAATAATGTATAGCAAAAAGGTGTTCAACATCCATTACGTCCAGGTTAGACAAATCATAATTATTATGGAAATAATGTGTCTACACAAGGTAGAGTTACTTTCTATTTCAAGAATACTACGATCGATGGTTTCTTCAGAAATGCTTAATTATAAAAATTACATAGTTAATAAAATGGAATCTATTATTGTTATAGATTCCATTTTTTAATAAATATAAAAAGTGAATTATATCCCAGAAATGGCAACAACAAAGAATAAAAATTTATTTTATCAATTATATTCAAAAAATAATAATGTAGCAAATTCTGGTTATGCATGTACATCAACAATAAATGAAGAAGATACATCATTTGATATATCTGGATCAGAAGGACAAATAACAGATTCAAATGGAAATATTCTTGCATCTATTGATTTATCGACTATACATGCTGCCGGTATAACTTAGTATACAGTAGAAACTAAAATACTTCAACCGCATTCTGCATATCTTTTACAGGGTAATGAATACGGAGAAACATATAAATCACAGTTTTTCTTAATAAGCGATATTATTTCATCTATAGAAGATTATGAAAGTTATTGTAATATAGGATTTGATATTTTATATAAACAAAATAATAAGAACTGTAATGTTCATGTAGAGAGTGAGATAGTGAGAGAAACATACGGAACATTTGTAAATTTGGTTCAGAATCAATTAAATAAATTGAAGGTACCTGTTTCTATATCTATTAAAAGTTATGACGATACAGAGAGTTCTAACAAGCAAATAGACTATATAAACTTTCAAAGTACAGAAGAAGGATATGATTTTATAGTAAGGAATGTTAAGATTATTCCTATATTAAGAAATGATGAAAATAATAAAGGGGATATTGGAGAATTTGAAGATTCACCTTTTGTTGAACCTATTATTACAAAAGATTTCATTATAAGTTTATTAGAAAAATATAAACCTAGATTGATAGGTGATAAAACAGATAATTCTAAACTTAATAATTATAAAATTAATTGTGATATATACAGAGAGTTTTTAAAATTGAGTGATACTATAACAGATGATTTTAATACATTTGTTTATGAAATAGATGTTATTAAAAGATTCTTTCTACCATGTTTTGAATAGAATGGTGTTTTAATATTTTCTAAGAAATTTAATGATATTATAATACAGAAATATCCTTAGATTTATTAGAAATATTTTACAAAACCTTTATCATTGTATAATATATATGATATAGTTAAAATATTAGATGCTATCAAAGAATTTATATTTAAAATGATGAATTCTGTTGGACCATCTAATTGTTATGAAGATTTAAACAGACGTATAGGAAATGTAAAATATCCTAATGGAGCAATGCGTGGTATTGTATTAATTCCTAATTGGCCAAATGATGAAGAATATGATTCAAATGTATTATGGGTAAATCATGTAGCAGATTAGCTTGAAGTTTGTGTTCCTGTATCAATTGAAAGATTAAGTAATTACTATGAAGGTAATATTATATCAAAAAAGAAAGCAACACTATTTGAAAAAGCATTAGCTACTGTATAGATAAATGCACTTATACCAGAAGAGAAACGTGCTTATATAGAAGATTATGATAATTTACCATTAAATGATATTTCATCAAATGACGGTTTCACAAATAGTTTCGATAATTTATATATACCTGCATATGACACAGATTGGAATATAAATAATGAATTTTATAGATTACCTGCAACACAAGAAAAAAGAGTTTTTGAAGATGAACCTATAAAATATCATGATCCTGATATGTATATAGATGCAAATAGAAATTCAGAAGATAATGATTTATGGGAAAATAATCCTAATAAAACAAATGTAAAATTTGTAGATTCACATGATGATACATCAGTTGAATGTGTAATAGGTTTATATAAATATATGGAATATTTGTCATCTAATGATTTATGGTTAAGAATCGGCGACGGATATATGATAATTGGTAAAGATGATGATAAACAATTAAAAACTAAAAATTTGTTATAGAGTTTATTGGTATATAATCCTAATGAAATTCCAATAAAAATTAAATATATGATATTTTCATAAAAAGAAAGAGAGATAGAATATTGTTAAGTTCTATCTCTCTTTTATATTTAATCTACATATTTATATTAATAATGAATAAAGGATTATTATTAGTACTAATTGTTCCAACATCGCCTTTAGTAATCTCATCAGACTGCTTATATTTGGATCTTCTGATTCTCCAGTGCTTGTATCACCTCAACCGGAACCAGATCTTCCACCAGGTTATGTAGGTATTTAAGAATAATAAACATTAATATTTTTAATATAATTATCTTCTAGTTTTGGTGTAATAGTAAACATATAAGTATTTCCTCTATTTGATGTATCTATATTTTCTCCATTTTCTATAGTATATTGTGATACATCTAATGTATATTTAAAATTTTCAATATAATATAGTTTTATGATATGTGTCAGCATCTTATTAGCTAAATATCCATTTATATTATATGTTCCATTATTTATACTTATTGTAGGATCTGTATCATCTCTAATTGGTGAAACGTTAATAATACTACTATTAATAAGATTATAAAGATCAGAATCCTGCTTTATATTTTTCATATACACTGATGCGTCATTCTAAATAATACTATTAGTAAAGTCATAATAAGTACCTTCATTAACATCTAAAGGAATAAATGCATAATCTGTATCAGTACCTTTATATATTGTAAGTTTATTACTATCTTTTGTTGTTGCCATTTAATAAAATTGTATTAAAATTGATTTAAATATTTATTTGTTTAAATAATTGATATACATTTAATAAATATTATAATTTAATTAATCTTTTTATATTAAATTATATATTATGTAAAAATAATACAGATAAATAATTAAGAACAAATTTATTTTAAAAAAGAATGTAGACCATAAAAATTAAATATACAATAAACGATAATGATAAATTATTGTTTAATGATTATATTAAACAGTATAATCATGTATATCGTGTTGCATTTAATAATTTATAGTCACATAAGAAAAATAAATTATCCGAATTAACAAATTTAAACAATATAGATTTATTAGATAGTTGGTTTATATAGTCTGCTAATTATGAAGTGAAAACTTTATATAAATTAGTTGGTGATAAGAAAGTTATATTTGGTGGAAGAAAAAACTTTATAAAAAGATGTTAGAATAAAATTTCATATGATGAATTTAATTCATATAGATTTTATCCTTTATGTAGTTATGGTGAAAAGAAATCAGGAACAAAGATTGTTCATGGAAATAGAAAATTTAAATTATCAGATGACCTAACATTTATAACATTAAAATTAAAAGAAAGAAAAATTAAAATTAATCTACCAAAATATTTACATTCAAATATCAAATATATACTTAAAAATATATATGTACACCAAATATTAGATGATACTCCTATTACATATAAAATAGATTATAATTATGTATATATTCAGTTTGATGAATCTGTAATTTTAAATAAAAATAATAATTTAGATAAAATATAGAATAGAGTTTTATCATTAGATTTGAATCCAAATTATATTGGCTGGAGTATAGTTGATTGGAAATCTGAATCAGAATTTAATGTTATTAAATCTGGTGTTTATTCTATAAAGAAACTTAATGATAAAGATTTTGATTTAAATAATAAGGGATATTCAACTGAATCTAATGAAAGAAAATATATTTCAGATAAGAGAAATTTTGAGACAATATAGATAGTAAAGAATTTAGTTAATAAATCTATATATTACAAATGTCAGATTATATCTATTGAAGAACTGAATATTAAATCGAGTGATAAAGAATTAGGTAAACGATTTAATAAGTTAGTTAATAATTCATGGTGTAGAAATGCATTTGTGAATAATTTAACTAAAAGATGTAATATTCATAATATTAAATTATTGAAAGTGAAACCAGAATATTCAAGTTTTATTGGAAATTTCTTATATAGAAGTTTAAATTTACCGGATATGATATTAGCTTCAATAGAAATAGGAAGACGCGGATATGAGTTTTATAATCAATATATAAGTAAAACAAAATAGATAAAAAAGAATATAATAAAACCAGATTTGAGTATGTTTAATAAGTTGTATCTTAAGTCGTTG
>OIXA01001490.1_pt1 | contig 29433 bp, 22 predicted proteins | sample 1587721 | NCBI WGS metagenome assembly OIXA01 (sample SAMEA3888900, study PRJEB22519) | human gut metagenome | biome: human gut; feature: human-associated habitat; material: faeces | place: Denmark | collected 2013
CGGAACGTCGGCCCGAAGGTGTACACGTCGCCGAACGCCATGGCGAAGTTCTCGGCGTTCAGCTGGCCGGAGACCGTGAGGCTCGTGCGCTTGCCGAAGAAGTCCTTGGAGTAATCGACCTTTCCGTCCGGCGTGCGCGGCGGATTGTCGATATCGAGCGTTGTAACCTGGAACATCTCGCCGGCACCTTCGCAGTCGGAGCCGGTGATGATGGGGGTGTTCACGTACACAAAGCCGCGGCTCTGGAAAAACTCATGCACGGCGGCGGCGGCGACGCTGCGCACGCGGAACGCCGCGGAGAACAGATTCGTGCGCGGCCGGAGATGCTGGATCGTGCGCAGATACTCGACGCTGTGGCGCTTTTTCTGCAGCGGGTAGTCCGGCGAGGAAACGCCCTCGACCGTGACGGTCTCCGCCTTGAGCTCGAACGGCTGGGGCGCGTCCGGCGTGAGGACGAGCGTGCCCTCGGCAATAAACGCCGCGCCGACGTTCTGGCGGACGATCTCGTCGTAATTGGCGACCTTCTCACGCTCGAGAACGACCTGCACTCCCTTGAAGGAGCTGCCGTCGTTCAGCTCGAGAAAGCCGAAATTCTTCATATCGCGGATCGTGCGCGCCCAGCCGCAGACGGTGATGTGCGCTCCGTCAAACGCGGCGGCGTTTGTCCACAGCTCTTTGATCTTCGTTCGTTTCATAGTTCATTCCTCCCGGATCATCTGCCCTGTATTATAGGCGGACGGTATAACTTTTGCAAGTGCGGAGTTTATGGCAGAGCCCCGCCACTACAGGTATTTTTTAAAGCAATCCGTAGGGGCGGGGCTCTGCTCCGCCCTCATTTTCACGACAGTTTCTGCGTATTCCAGAGCGCGGCGTAGAGCCCGTTTTTCTCCATGAGCTCCTGATGCGTGCCGTACTCGCTCACGCCTTCTTTGTCGATGACGGCGATGTGATCCGCGCCGCGGACCGTGGCAAGCCGGTGCGCCACGACGATCGTCGTGCGCCCGCGGCTGAGCTTTTCAAGCGATGCCTGGATCGCGGCCTCGGTCACGCTGTCGAGCGCGCTCGTCGCCTCGTCAAGCACGAGGATCGGCGGGTTTTTCAGAAACACGCGCGCAATGGCGATGCGCTGCTTCTGCCCGCCGGAGAGCATCGCGCCGCGCTCGCCGACGAACGTATCGTACCCGTTCGGCATTTCCAGGATCTCCTCGTGGATGGACGCGAGGATCGCCGCCTGCGCGACCTCCTCATCCGTCGCACCGGGGCGGCCGTAGCGGATGTTCTCGCGCACGGTGTCGGCAAAGAGGAACACGTCCTGCTGTATGATGCCGATGTACCGGTGGAGCGAGGCCTGCGTCACCTTCCGCACGTCCTGTCCGTCTACGAAAACCGCGCCGCCGGTCACATCGTAAAACCGCGGCAGGAGCTGAGAGAGCGTCGTCTTGCCGCTTCCCGACGGGCCCACGAGCGCGAGCGTTTCGCCCGGCGCGATCGTGAGATCCACATGGCGCAGCACCTCTTCGCCGTTCTGATAGTGGAACGACACGTCCCGGTACTCCACGCCGCCTTTTACGTTTTCAAGCTCCTTCGCGTCCGGCGCGTCCTTCACGTCCGGCTCGGCGCGCATGATCTCCAGAAACCGCAGGAAGCCGGAGCTTCCCTTCTGGAACTGCTCAACGAACTGCGTGAGCTTCCGGATCGGCGCCATGAACACCGAAACGTACAGCGAAAACGTGATGAGATCGACCGCGTCCATTTTGCCCTGCATAATGAACACTCCGCCGGCGGCGAGCGTTACGAGCTGCATGAGCGCCATGGCAAACTCGGTCGAGGCGTTGAACACGCCGAAAATGCGGTAATAGCTCTTTTTGACCTTTTTGAATTTCTCGTTGGACGTGCGGAACTTGTCCATGGCGTCCTGCTCGTTGGCAAACGCCTTGACGGTGCGGATGCCGGAAACGCCCGCCTCCACAGCGGTGTTGATCTCGGCGGTCTCGCGCTTCACGTCCAGACTGCGCGCCCGGAGCCGCAGCCGCAGCCGCATCACGACCGCGAGCAGCACCGGCAGCAGAAGAAACAATATCAGCGCCAGCTCCCAGCGGATCGTGGCAAGGATGACGATCGCCCCGGCGATCGTGAGCGAGGCCTGGATCACGGTCTCCGGGCCGTGGTGGGCAAGCTCGGTGATGTCGAAAAGGTCGGTCGTCATGCGGGACATGAGCTTGCCGGTGCGGTGCTTATCGAAAAAGGCGAACGAGAGCGTCTGCACCTTGGCAAAAATGTCCTCGCGCATGTCCGCCTCGACGCGCACGCCGAGCTCATGGCCGTACACGGTCACGATATACTGCGCGAGAGCGCGCAGCAGATACGCGCCGAGAAGTCCCGCCATCAGCAGGAAAAAGGCTTTGTAGAGGCCGTTCGGCAGCAGGCGGTTGAGCGCGTAGCGCGTGGCATACGGGAACACCAGCTCCGCCGCTACCGCAAAGACCGCCATCACGAGATCGAGCATCAGCAGCTTCCGGTGCGGGGTATAGTAGGAAAAGAACACCCGCACGCTGCCCCGGGTAAAGTCTTTCTTTTTTTTCACGGCCTTCACGCGAGCTTTTCGCGCTCCGCGACGGCGAGCGCGTCGCAGCGGTTGTTCCACTCGTTGTCGGCATGGCCGCGCACCCACACGGCGGTGACGCGGTGCTTCTGCAGAAGCCCGTCCAGCTCCTGCCACATCTCGGCGTTTTTGAGCTCGCCGTCGCGCCGCTTCCAGCCGCGCTTTTTCCAGTCGCGCAGCCACCCGTTATTCAAGGCGTTCACGATATACTGACTGTCGGAATAAAGCTCCACGGCGCACGGCTCTTTGAGCGCCTTGAGCCCTTCGATGACGCCCGTGAGCTCCATGCGGTTGTTCGTCGTGTCCTTTTCGCCGCCGGAGAGCTCCTTAATGCTGTCTCCGTAGCGCAGGATGGACGCCCAGCCGCCGGGGCCGGGATTGCCGGAGCATGCCCCGTCGGTATACAAAATGATATTTTTCATATTTCTCCCTGAATGGTTTGAATGGTTTTCTCTCTTGTGGCTTAAAGTCCGCGCTCGTAGCGCTCGCGCAGCGTGCGGTACTCCGCCTTGTCGATGATGCCGTTTTTGAGAAAATCGTCGAGCTGCGCGATGCGCTGCGCCTTGTCGTGGGCAAAGTGATCCTCGCCGGTATTGTCGCATACGACGCACGCCGCGTCCGGCATATCCGGCGGCGGCATAGACCGCCGCGGAGGAACGCTGCGCTGCGGCGCGTCCTGCGCCTGCGCCATCCGCTCGCCGTTCTTTCCGATCGGTTTTCCGGTCGTTCTACCGCCCCGGCGCGCGGTATTTTTGACCGAAGCTTTTACCAGCGCCGCAACGATCAGCACGGCGATGATAAAAAGAGAACGAGCTTCCATTTATTCCTCCGTGATCTCTACCGCGCTCTCGCCCGGTTCGGCGGTCTCTTCCTCGCTTGCTTCGCGCTCGGTGCGCGCCATGGCGACGACGTGCGCGCCCTCCGCCGGGCGCATGAGCCGCACGCCCTGCGTGGCGCGGCCGAGAAGCGAGATGCTGCCGGCCTCCATGCGGATGATCGTGCCGTCGTCCGATACGAGCAGGATATCCTCCTCGCCGGTGACCTTCTTCGCGCCGACGATCTCGCCGGTTTTCTGCGTGATCTGGTAGGTCTTGAGACCCTGACCGCCGCGGTTCTGCACGCTGTATTCGCCGATGCGGGTGCGCTTGCCGTAGCCGTTCTCGGTAACGGTGAGCACCGCCGCGTCCTCGTCCGTGGCGCGCACCGCCGCGACGACCTCGTCGCCGTCCTTAAGACGGATGGCGCGCACACCGGCGGCCGTGCGGCCCATCGGACGGACGTCGTTTTCGTCGAACCGGATGGCCATGCCGCCGCGCGTTACGACGAGCAGCTTCTCGCTGCCGTGCGTCGTGAGCGCCTGTACGAGCTCGTCGCCCTCGCGGATGTCGAGCGCGCGGATGCCGTTTTTGCGGACATTGCGCAGCTCGAGCTGCGACATGCGCTTCGTGACGCCGTTCTTCGTGAAGAACATGATGAAATCGTCCTCCTGCAGGCCCTTGCCGCGGAGCATCGCGGAGATCTTCTCCTCCGGCTCGAGAGGCAGGATGTTGACGATGTTCGTGCCGCGCGCGCTGCGCCCGGCCTCGGGGATCTGGTAGCCCTTGCGGACGTACACCTGCCCGCGGCTCGAGAAGAAGAGGATAAAATCGTGCGTCGAGGCGGTGAATACGCTCTCTACATAGTCCTCCTCGCGCGTGGCCATGCCGCGCACGCCCTTTCCGCCGCGGCTCTGCGCGCGGTACTCGGCGGCGGGGGTACGCTTGATGTAGCCGTTGTGCGAAAGCGTGAATACGCATTCTTCCTCGGCGATGAGATCTTCCATGTCGATCTCGTCTTCCACATCCTGGATTTCGGTCTTGCGGTCGTCGCCGTACTTGTCGGCAATGGCGAGAAGCTCGTCCTTCAGAACGCCCTTGAGCTTTTCGGGGTCCTCGAGCAGGGAGACAAGATACGCGATCTTCTTTTCCAGCTCGTCATATTCATTCTGCAGTTTCTCGCGGTCCAGTCCCTGCAGCGCCTTCAGACGCATGTCGAGAATGGCCTGCGCCTGCACATCGTCCAGCCCGAAGCGCGCCATGAGGTTTTCCTTGGCGTTATCGTAGCTCGTGCGGATGATGTGGATGACCTCGTCGATGTTGTCCTGCGCGATGAGCAGTCCTTCGAGCAGATGGGCGCGCTCGCGCGCCTTGCGGAGATCGTACTTCGTGCGGCGCGTGATGACTTCTTCCTGGAACGTCAGATACTCGTCGAGAATGTGGCGCAGGGAGAGGATCTTCGGCTGGCGCTGGTTATCCACGAGCGCCAGATTGATGATGGAAAACGTGCTTTGCAGCTGCGTCTGGGCAAAGAGCTTGTTGAGCGCGACCTGGGGGTTGGCATCGCGCTTGAGCTCGATGACGATGCGCATACCGTTGCGGTCGGACTCGTCGCGCAGATCGGAGATATCGTCGAGCCGCTTATCCTTGACCTGCTCGGCGATGTTCTTGATGAGCATCTTCTTGTTGACCTGATACGGCAGCTCGTTGACGATGATGCGGACACGGTTCTGTCCGTGCTCTTCAAACTCGGTGCGCGCGCGGATGGTGACCTTGCCGCGGCCCGTGGCGTAGGCGGCGCGGATACCGGCGCGGCCCATGATGATGCCCTTCGTCGGGAAGTCGGGGCCGTGGACATGGCGCATGAGATCGTCGAGCGTCGCGTCCGGGTTATCAAGCACCTCGACCGCCGCGCCGATGACCTCGCGCAGGTTGTGCGGCGGGATGTTCGTCGCCATGCCGACGGCTATGCCGGAGGAGCCGTTCACGAGAAGCTGCGGAATGCGGCTCGGGAGCACGCGCGGCTCTTTTCTCGTCTCGTCAAAGTTGGGGTCCCAGTCTACGGTGTCCTTGTCGATGTCGCGGAGCATTTCGTCCGCCATGCGGGCGAGACGCGCCTCGGTGTAACGGTAGGCCGCCGGGGGGTTGCCGTCCACGTCGCCGAAGTTGCCGTGGCCGTCGATGAGCGGGTAGCGCAGCGAGAAGTCCTGCGCCATGCGGACGAGCGCATCGTACACCGAAGCGTCGCCGTGGGGGTGATACCGGCCGAGCACGTCGCCGACGGCGGTGGCGCACTTGCGGTAAGGCTTATCGCGCGTGAGGCCGTCCTCATACATCGCATACAGAATGCGGCGGTGGACGGGCTTGAGTCCATCGCGCACGTCGGGCAGAGCGCGCCCGACGATGACGGACATGGCGTATTCAATATAGCTCTTTTCCATTTCCGAGACGAGCTCGGAGGAAACGATATGCTGTTCGGGGAAGGCAATATCTTCCGGCTTATAATCGCGTTTGTGTGCCATTATGCCGCCTCCTTAATAATCCAGATTGACGACGTAGCGCGCCTTGGTCTCGATCCACGCGCGGCGCGGCTCGACCTCGTCGCCCATGAGAACGGTAAATATCTCATCGGCGCGCTGCGCGTCCTCGAGCGTGATGCGGCGGAGCGTCCGGCGCTCGGGGTCCATCGTCGTTTCCCAGAGCTCGTGCGGGTCCATCTCGCCGAGACCTTTGAAGCGGGAGATGTCCACCTTCGCGTCCGGGTTGTCGCCGCGCAGCTCGCGGGAGATCGCATCGCGCTCTTCGTCGGAGTACGCCACGCGCTGCTGCTTGCCGCGGCTCAGCTTGAAGAGCGGCGGCACGGCGGAATAGACATAGCCGTTTTCGATGAGCGGCCGCATATACCGGAAGAAGAACGTGAGCAAAAGCGTCCGGATGTGCGAGCCGTCCACATCGGCATCGGCCATGATGACGATCTTGTGATAGCGGAGCTTATCGATGTTGAACTCATTGCCGATGCCCGCGCCGAGCGCAACGATCAGCGGATAGAGCTTGTCGTTGCCGTAGATCTTATCGACGCGCGCCTTCTCAACGTTGAGCATCTTGCCCCACATGGCGAGAATGGCCTGGAAGCGGGAGTCGCGCCCCTGAATGGCGCTGCCCGCGGCGCTGTCGCCCTCGACGATGTAAATTTCGCAAAGGGACGGATCGCGCTCGTTGCAGTCCTGCAGCTTATCCGGCATCTGGCCGGACTCTAGCCCGGTCTTGCGGCGGACGCTGTCGCGCGCCTTGCGCGCGGCCTCGCGCGCGCGGGAGGCGGAAATGCCTTTTTCCAAGATCTGCTTGGCAACGGCGGGGTTTTCCTCAAAGAACTGCTCGAGTTTGTCGCTCACAACGCTGTCCACCATCGTGCGGATGTCGCTGTTGCCGAGCTTGGATTTTGTCTGGCCCTCAAACTGCGGGTTTTCGAGCTTGACGGAAATGACGGCGGTGAGACCCTCGCGGCAGTCCTCGCCGGAGAGCGTCTCCTCGTCCTTCAAAATCTTTCTCGATTTGCCGTAGGCGTTGATCACGCGGGTGAGCGCCGTGCGGAAGCCGGTCTCGTGCATGCCGCCCTCGGGCGTGAGAATGTTGTTGGCGAAGGACTCGATGCGCTCATCGTAGCCGTCGTTCCACTGCATGGCGATCTCGCACATGGAGGTGTCCCGCTCGCCGGACATATAAATGACGTTCTCGTGCACCGGCGTTTTGTGGCGGTTGAGCTCGGTGACAAACTCGCGGATGCCGCCCTCGTAGCACAGCTCCTGCCGCTGCTCCTGCTCGGGGCGCTTGTCCTCCATGATGATGGTGAGACCGGCGTTCAGAAACGCCTGCTCGCGCATGCGCTTGAAGAGCACGCCATAGTTATAGACCGTGTCGTCAAACATCTCGGGATCGGGATGGAAGCGCACCTGTGTGCCGTGTTTGTCGGTCTTGCCGACGATCTTCATCTCCTGCGTGATATGGCCGCGGGAGAATTTCATCTCGTAGATATTGCCGTTTTTGAATACGCGCACTTCAAGCCAGTCCGAGAGCGCGTTCACCACACTCGCGCCGACGCCGTGCAGACCGCCGGAGACCTTGTAGCCCCCGCCGCCGAACTTGCCGCCCGCGTGCAGCACGGTGTAGACGACCTCGAGCGCGGGCTTGCCCGTCTGCTCCTGAATGTCCACGGGGATGCCGCGGCCGTTATCGGTCACACAGATGCTCTCGCCGTCTTCAATGGAGACCTCGATATGCGTGCAGAAGCCCGCGAGCGCTTCGTCGATGGCGTTATCCACGATCTCGTATACAAGGTGATGCAGACCGCTCGTGCTCGTCGAGCCGATGTACATGCCCGGGCGCATACGCACCGCTTCCAGACCTTCAAGGACCTGGATCTGACTGGCGTCATAGGTATTGGGATTGACTGGTGTATTTTCCGACATGGGTGTTCCTCCATGAGTTTAATCAAAGGATATATTCTCCGCGCGCTTCAAAAGCGTCGCGGTGTTGAGCTGCGATAGATAGATCCGGGTCTTTCCGTCCTCCCGGCAGACGACGAACGATTTGGGGAGATCGTCCGCCACGTTCACGACCTTGCCCGCCTTCTCCGCGGCGCGGAGAGCTTCCCGCGTGATATGCGAGGAGCTGGCGTTATCGAGATCGCACACGGCGACGATGCTGTCGGTCCGCACGACCGTTTCCGCGCCTAAATGGAGGTACATACTTCGTTTACCCGTCCTTTGTCCATATAAAGTACGCGACCGCCCGTCATGCGCTCTACGCTCGCCGCCTCGCAGCAGCTCACAAGCGTTTGTCCGCCGCCGATGCGGTTCAAAACAAACTCCTGCCGGGCGCTGTCGAGCTCGGACAAAACGTCGTCGAGCAGCAGCACCGGCGTCTCGCCGGTCTCGGCGAGGAATATCTCCCGCTCGGCGAGCTTCAAGGAGAGAGCCGCCGTGCGTGTCTGTCCCTGGGAGGCATAGCTCCGCGCGTCCGCGCCGTTGATGGTGATCAGAAGATCGTCCTTATGCGCGCCGACGAGACAGAGACCGCTCTCGATCTCCGCGCCGCGCAGCTGGCGCTGCCGTTCGGAAACCGCCTCGTATATCTCCCGCTCCGCCGCCGCAGGGTCTTCCACGGCAGAAACGGTGGTGTAAGTGAGCGTGAGATCTTCCGTGCCGCGGGAAAATTCGCTCTGCACGCTTCGCGCGGTCTCGGCGAGCCTTCTTGCAAACGACGCGCGGTAACGGATGATCTTTGCCGAGCACATACACATTCCGTCCGAGAATACGTCCAGCGTATCGAGAAGCGAGGGCTTTTCCCGCCAGTCGCGCAGAATGCGCGTTTTATTTTCCTGCAGGCGCCGGTATTCGGCGATGAGCGCGCCGTAGCCGGGGCGGAGCTGCGTGATGGCGGCATCGAGCATCCGCCGCCGGAGCGACGCCGCGCCGCGGATCATGGCGAGATCGTCCGGGGAGAAGAGGATCGCTTTTAGGCACTGCTCCGTCTCCCCCGCCGAGAGCTTCACGCCGTTGCGCTTCATTGTGCGCGTCCGGCCGCGGCGGAGCAATATCTCCATGCGCTGTTCTCTCTCGGACGCGAAATACTCTCCGCGCACCGCCGCCTCGTCCTTTTCAAAGGCGATGAGCTCCTTATCGTAATACGTGCGGAAGCTCTTCGCGCCGGTGAGCATATATACCGCTTCGAGAAGCGTCGTTTTTCCCTGCGCGTTCGCGCCCGCGATGACGTTCACGCCTGGCGAAAATTCGCACCGGCCGCCCTGCAGCAGACGGAAATTTTCCGTCTGCACCGCATCGACGCGCATCAGCCTTCCGCGCGCAGACGCACGGGCAGGATCATGTAAAGAAAGCTGTCGCCGCCGTCCTCCGGCGTGATGATGCAGGGGGCGCTGCCGTTCACAATGTTGATGCGCAGCGTGTCGGCGGGCGCGGCCTTGAAAGCGTCCATGAGATAGCTGTTGTTGAAGCCAACGATCATGCCGCCGCCGTCGCCCTCGAGCGGGCAGCAGTCCTCCGCGCGGCCGAGCGGCGTGGCGCAGGTGATGGTGAGCATGTTTTCTCCGAACACGCACCGGAGCGGGTTTTTCGTGCGGTCGTCGATGATGAGGCTCACGCGGTCCGTGCAGCGGATGAGATCGGCGCGCTGCGCCTTGAGCTGGATGGGAAAATCGCCGGGAACGGTTTTGCGGAAGTTCAGAAATTCGCCTTCCAGACGGCGGGAAATGAGCACCGTATCTCCCACGGAGAACGAAACGTGCTTGCTGCCGACGGCGATCTTCACCGGCTCCTCAGGACTCATGCAGATCTTCTCGAGATCAGAGAGAGCAGCGCCCGGCACGATGAATTTGAGACTTTCCACATCGCACGTTTCCACCGGCTCGCGGCGGAGCGCCATGCGGTAGCCGTCTACGGCTACCATGGTCATAATGTTGTCATCGACCTCGATGAGCGCGCCGGTGTACACCGGGCGGGACTCGTTCGTGGAGATGGCGAAGCTCGTCTCGGCGATCATGCGCGCCATCGTGTCCTGCGGCAGGGAGAGATTGCTGCAGAAGTCGAGCGACGGAAGGTCGGGGAAATCGTCCGACGCCGTGCCGGAAATATTGTAATCAGCGTTGCCGCAGGCGATGTTCACGGCATTATTCTCGTCCGAGCAGACCGAAACGATGCCGTCCGGCAGCTTGCGCACGATGTCGCCGAAAAGCTTGGCGTTGATCACCACGCTGCCCGGCGCGGACACGTCCGCCTCAAACGTCGTATAAATGCCCTTTTTGAGATCATAGCCCGTGACGCGGACGTTGTGTCCGGCCTCGATGAGCAGGCCCTCCATTGCCGGGATCGGGCTTTTGGAAGCGGCGGCGCGGCCCGCGGTGGCGACGGCGAGACTGAGCAGATATTTTTCACAGGTGAATTTCATGGCGATTCCTCCGTTTCTTCCAGAAAGAAAGATAGAATATTTTTTAGAAGCGAGTATCAGTAGAGCAAAAACTTGTGGAAAACTCCGTGAAATCCTTGAAAATCAAGGATTTTGGATGTGGAAAACTTCAGGGGTAATTTTCCACAGTTTCCACATCGGGACGGAACAAAAAAGTTTTGAACATTTATAAACAGTTTTTCCACATACATCTTGTGGAAAACTTTATTTTTGCCGTTATGCCTTGGAATTGATGTTGTAGGTAACGTCGCGGATGACCATGGCAAACTCCTGGCTGGCCTGCATCATGTCTTCGATCTTGCGGATCGAGGCGAGCACCGTGGCGTGGTTTCGGCCTTCAAACTGCGCGCCGATATCGGTGAGCGCCATGTTCGTGAGATTCCGGCAGAGATACATGGCGACCTGCCGCGCCGTGGCAGTGTTCTTCTGGCGGGACTGCCCGCGCAGCGCCTCCTCCGAAACGGAGAAGTACCGCGCCGTTTCCGCGATGATGACGTTCGGCGTGGGGACGTAGGTTCCGACGCGGATCACGTCCTTGATGGCGCGGCGGACGCTTGAAACCGTAATATCGTCCTCCAGAAGATCGCGGTAGGCGGTGAGCTTTTTCACCACGCCCTCAAGCTGGCGTATGTTCGATGTGACCGTCTCGCCGATGAACGTTACAACTTCGTCCGGCAGCACGACGCCGAACTGCGCGGCCTTGTTGCGCGTGATGGCCATGCGCGTTTCGAGATCCGGCGGCTGCACGTCCGCCATAAGGCCCCATTCGAGCCGCGTGCGGATACGGTCTTCCAGCTTGTTCATCTCCATCGGCGGGCGGTCGGACGTAACGACGATCTGCTTTCCCGCTTCATAGAGTGTGTTGAACGTGTGGAAGAACTCCTCCTGCGTCTGCTGCTTGCCGGCGATGAACTGGATATCGTCCATCAGGAGAAGATCGGCGCTGCGGTATTTGGCGCGCAGATCCTCGCCGCCGCCGACCTGAATGGCGTGGACGAGATCGTTCGTGAAATCGTCGCCCTTGACGTATACGATCTTCGCTTTCGGATTTTTCGCGTGGATCGCGCTGCCGATGGCGAGAAGAAGGTGCGTTTTGCCGAGCCCGGAGTTGCCGTAAATGAAAAGCGGGTTATAGAGCTTGCCGGGGTTTTCCGCCACGGCGATGGCCGCGGCGTGGGCGTATTTGTTCGACGGTCCCACGACGAAGTTATCGAACGTGAAGCCCGCGACCTCCGGGAGCGTATCGTCCGTTTTCGTTTCGGAGATGTAGCTGTCCAGCTCGTCCCCGGCGAGGATCGTCAGCTTGAACTCGGCGGAGAAAAGGTCGCTGAGCGCATCGATGATCGTCTGGGCAAAGCGGGACTGGATAATGTCGCGCTTGAACTCCGTGGGTGTGTGGATGACGAGCCGGTTATTCACGATCTCGACCGGCGTGCAGTCGTCAAACCAGGTGTTCAGCGCCGTGGCGGTCAGATTCTGCCCGAGAACGGCAAGAACGCTGTTCCATATGTCGTTGAGGGAATTCATTCTTTCTCTCCTTATTACCTGCGCGCTTCGGGCGCTATTATCAGCTATTATAAAAGTATACCACTTTTTCCCGGACGTGTAAACATATATATTAATAATGTTTAATAATGTAAATTACGATTAATTAGGATATACGGAATAATACAACATAAAAAGAAAGCCGGAAAATTGACTTTTCCCGGTACGGTCAGTATAATTAAAAAAAAAGACTCCCCTGTGTAAGGGGAGCCTTTTCGAAAGGAAATGCCATGAAGAAAAAAGCTTGGATCGGGATCCTTGCGGCGGCGCTCGTGCTGCTTGTCACGGCAGGTGTGTTCGTCGGGGGGAATTATACGCTGGTGAGCGGGAAACTGGTCTCCCGCCGCGCCGAAACGATCGATCTGCGCGGAAAGAATATCACCGCCAAACAGCTTATGAAAGCACGCAAAAAGCTGCCGGACGCGCACATTCTCTGGGACATCGCCATTGGCGGCAAAACGTTCGATGGCGAGAGCGAGAACATCGTGACGGCGGATTTCACTGCCGGGGATATCCCTGCCTTTGCCAGACTTGAAAATCTCGCGAGCGCCGATGTGAGCGCGTGCAGCGATATTTCCTCCATTCTCGCGCTGCGCGCTGCGCTGCCGGAGGTGCGTGTGTTCTGGACCGTCCCGCTCGCCGGAGAGAGCTTTGACGGCGACAGCGAGAACATTATCGTCCCCGACGCTTCGGAGGAGGAGCTGCGCGCGGCTCTCGTCCGTCTGCCGGAGCTCAAAACGCTGACGCTTACCGGAAGCAAGTTTTCTCTGGAAAGCCAGCTCGCGCTGAAGGAGAAATTTTCCTCCGTGAGCTTTGTCTGGGACGTGACGCTTGCCGGCAAGACCTTCGTCTCGGACGCCTCGGCGCTCGACTTTACCGGCACGCCGCTCACGGAGGATAACCTCTCCGAAATCGGCGCGGCGCTCGTGCTTCTGCCCAATGCAAGGAGCGTTACGCTCACCTCCTGCGGCCTTTCGGAGGACGCGCTGCGTACCTTCTCCGCGGCGCATCCGGAGATTCTGACGATCTGGGAAACGCAGCTTTTCGGCGTCACGTTCACGACTGACGCCGAGGAGATCGAGTTCACGGACATCCCGCTCACCGTGGAGGACGCCGCGCAGATCGAGGACATGCTCCCCTATATGCCGAATCTCAAAAAGGTCGTGATGCTGCGCTGCGGCATTTCCAATGAGGATATGGAGGAGATCAATCTCCGGCACGAGGATGTGCAGTTCGTCTGGATGGTGCAGGTCTATGCCTACGGCGTGCGCACCGATCAGACGTACTTCTCCATTTATAACTGCGAGTATTTTTACGGCGAGTACGATCATCTCGCGGACGATCTTCGCTACTGTCACGACATGATCGCCGTCGATCTCGGACATATGCACCTGTACGGCGATACCTATTTTCTCACGCAGATGCCGCATCTGCAGTATCTTATTCTCTCGAGCGCCGGGCCCAATCCCATCCCGGAGCTCGGCACGCTCAAGGAGCTGCGGTTTCTGGAGTTGGGCAAGGCGTCGTTCACGGATATCACCATGCTCTCCGAGTGTACGAGCCTCACGGATATCGATCTCATGTATAAGCGCGTCAAGAGCGACGAGGTCGCCGAGGCGGACGTGCAGACGCTCTGCAAAATGACGTGGCTCAAGCGGCTGTATCTCGGCGGGAACATGTACAATGAAGAGCAGATGCAGCGTCTGTATGACTCCCTGCCCAATACGCAGATCGTCATCCACAACTCGCCCGAGTGGGAGCAGAACCGCTGGCGCGAAGCGGAGATCTATTTCGAGATGCGCGACGCGCTGCACATGTACTACATCGACGACGACGGCAACCACGTCCCTTATAACCCCTATACCGGCGAGCCGAGCCAGTACGACGACACCGATCCGTTCCGGAAGCATTAAACCCGGCGCCGATACCGAAAAGGGCGCTTTACACACATTTTACAACGCCGCGGTAACGGATTTTACACCCTTACCGTAGAATACTCCCCGACAAGAAAGTCGGGGAGTTTTTCTTATTTATGAAGAAAAAGGTTTTGGAAAATATCGTAAAATGGATCTTCCTTCTCTGCGGCATCGCGGCGGTGGGATTCGTGCTGTGCATCTGCCTGTATCTTGTGATCTCCGGCGTACCGGCGATCCGGGAGATCGGGCTTTGGAATTTTCTTTTCGGCGAGACGTGGAACGCGCCGACGAATGAATTCGGTATATTGCCGTTCATCCTAACGAGCATTTACGGCACGGCGGGCGCGCTGCTCCTCGGCGTGCCGCTCGGCCTGTTCACGGCGGTATTTCTCGCCAAGGCCGCCCCGCCGTGCATTGCCGCCGCGGCGCGCAGCTGCGTGGCGCTACTCGCGGGCATCCCCTCGGTCGTGTACGGTCTTGTGGGCATGACGGTGCTCGTGCCGTTTGTGCAGAAAACGTTCTCCCTCTCCTCCGGCGCGTGCCTGCTCACGGCCATTCTCGTGCTGACGGTGATGATCCTGCCGTACATCGTGTCCGTTTCGGAAACGGCGCTGCGCGCCGTGCCGCGCGAATATGAGGAAGCCTCTCTTGCGCTCGGCGCAACGAAGGCGGAAACCTGGTTTCTCGTTTCGCTCAGGGCGGCGAAAAGCGGCGTGATCGCCTCCGTTATCCAGGGCACGGGCCGCGCCGTCGGCGAAGCGATGGCGATACTGATGGTGGCGGGCAACGTGGCGAATATGCCGTCGCTCTTTGCCTCCGTCCGGTTTCTCACGACCGCCATCGTCTCCGAAATGTCCTACGCCGCCTACGGCTCCCTGCAGCGCGACGCGCTCTTCTCCGTGGGTCTGGTGCTGTTTCTCTTCATTCTTCTCATCAACGCCGCGCTGCGGCTTCTCAGCGAAAGGAGCGCCAAGGCATGAGAAAGCTCCGGGAAATTTTTCTGAAAGCAGCCCTTATCGCCGCGGCGGCGATAACAGGCAGTATTCTTCTCTTCCTGATCGGGATCATTTTAAAGCGCGGTCTGCCGCAGCTGAGCTGGTCGTTCCTCACAACGGCGACGAGCTATCTCGCCGGAACGACCGGTATCCTCCCCAACATCTGCAATACGCTCTATCTCATTCTCATCGCCATGGGCGCGGCGCTTCCGCTCGGCGTCGGCGCGGCGGTGTACATCACCGAATACGCGGAAAATCCCCGCGTCGTGCGGCTCATCAGCTTTGCCGCCGAAACGCTCACGGGTATCCCGTCCATCCTCTTCGGTCTCATCGGCATGCTGTTCTTCATCAAGCTCGGCGGAGTTAAGCAGGGCGTTCTCGCCGGCGGCCTCACGCTCGCACTCATGGTGCTCCCCACGGTCATGGCGAATACGCGCGAGAGTCTGCTCGCCGTGCCGAGAGCTTACCGCGAGGGCGCTCTCGCGCTTGGCAGCGGCAAGTGGCACATGGTGCGCACCGTCGTGCTGCCGAACGCCGTGGACGGTATCGTGACCGGCTGCATCCTCTCCGTCGGCCGTATCACCGGCGAGAGCGCGGCGCTTCTCTTCACCGCGGGCTTCGGTCTGCGGCTGCTGGGGTTCAAGGCGGCGCTCGAATCCTCCTCGGCGTCGCTTTCCGTGGCGCTGTATCTCTACGCAAGCGAGCAGGGCAAGTTTGATATCGCCTTCGGCATCGCGGCGGTGCTGCTCATGCTGACGCTCGCGCTCAATCTTCTCGCCTCGCTCACGGCGCGCAAGGCCGGAAAGGAACGGTAAAAATTATGGAACCCATTCTGCAGACCAAAAAGCTCGACCTGCGCTACGGCGCATTTCAGGCGCTCTACGGCATCGATACGGACATTTTTCCCAACGAGATCACGGCGCTCATCGGCCCCTCGGGCTGCGGCAAGTCCACGTATCTCAAAACGCTCAACCGCATGAACGATCTTGTGCCGGGCTGCAAAATTGACGGCGCGGTGCTCTTCCACGGCCACAACGTTTACGGCGACAAGATCGACGTCACGGAGCTTCGCAGCCGCATCGGCATGGTGTTCCAGAAGCCGAACCCGTTCCCGATGAGCATTTACGACAACATCGCCTACGCCCCCCGGCTGCACGGCGTGCGCGGCCGCGCGGAGCTTGACGAGATCGTGGAACGATCGCTCAAAAGCGCCGCCATCTGGGACGAGACGAAGGACAAGCTCAAAAAGAGCGCGCTCGGTCTCTCCGGCGGACAGCAGCAGAGACTGTGCATCGCCCGCGCGCTGGCCGCCGAGCCGGAGGTGCTGCTGATGGACGAGCCGACGAGCGCGCTCGACCCGATCTCCACCGGGCGCATCGAAGAGCTGGCGCTCGAGCTCAAAAAGACGTACACCATCGTCATCGTCACGCACAATATGCAGCAGGCCGCGCGCATCTCGGATAAGACGGCGTTTTTTCTGCTCGGCAAGCTCGTGGAGATGGGCGATACGGCGAAGATATTCAACGAAGCCGAGGACAGCCGGACAAGGGATTATGTACAGGGAAAATTCGGCTGATACAAAAAAAGCTCCCTCTGACGAGGGAGCGGAACGAGACAAGACGGAGAGAAGGTTGTAAACCCCTCAGTCAGCCTGACGGCTGACAGCTCCCCTGTTAGGGGAGCCAAGTCCGTCGAAAAACTTACTTGCCTCCCCTAACAGGGGAGGTGTCAAAACCGGAGGTTTTGACGGAGGGGTTTTCCTCATAACGAGGAAAAATTTTTTATACCGCCGAGACCTTGCGTTTGATGTCCATCGCTACGGCGGAGGCTTTCTCGGCAATATCGCCGAGCGTATCGCCGCAGGGGATGACCGTGCATTCGTTCACCTCAAGATCGCGCTGCACGAGATACGCGTCCGCGAGCTCCTCTGCGGGCAGACGCAGCACCGGCACGCCCCGCGAGGAGAAAAGCAGCGCCTTGTCCGGCGACACCTTGCCGCAGAACACGAGCCGCGAAGAGCCGGAGAGCGCGTCCAGATCGGCGAGAGAATCGCGCAGTCCCGGCGCCATGACCGGGATGATGCCCGCCATGCGCGCGATGGCCAGCGTAGCGGAGGGGCCTGTGCCGGACGTCGATCCGCCGCCGACGAGCGCGGGGATCTGCGAGCGCGTGCAGCTGCCTCCGCTGCGGCAGAGCGTGTCCATGTCCTGCTTGGAAAGGCCCGCCTTGAGCCGCCCGTTCACGATGCCGACGCAGCACGGCACGCAGTCGCGCCGGTAAAACGCCTGCTCGCACTCCTGCAGCGCCTCCAGATTGCGCGGGTACGGCAGCTGCATGAAAAATCCGGTCTCGATGGCGATGATCGGCGTTCCCGCCTTGAGCGACGCCAGCACCGGCGGACACATATCCAGATATTTGCTTGCCATAGAGATTGCCTCCTCCATATTCAAGCCTCCCTTGTGTAAAGGGAGGTGGCACGGCGCGCAGCGCCGTGACGGAGGGATTGTCGTTTTCCGGAGAATACAATCCCCCAGTCAGCTCCGCTGACAGCCCCCTTTGCACAAGGGGGCCTTTTTTCAATCAATTATCATAGCGTAAAAGCGCAAAAAATGCAATACCGAGGAAAATTCCCGGGTTGTTCATGCATTTGTCATAACTCCACGCTATAATAAGAAAAAACTTGGAGAGGAGCGGCAGGTATGAACGAAAAACCCACGCACGATCGATCCGTCGGATTTACCGACGCAAGTTATATACGGCAGGACGACGCGCCGAATATGCCGCGCTGCTACTCTTTTTCGGAAGAAAAATCGTCCGGCACGAAGAAAACGGTCTCGCCGCTGCGCGTGGGCGCGCTGTGTCTTGCCTTTTTCGTGCTCGGCTCGCTGCTCACCACGGCGTTTTCCGATGCGGAAAAGCCTGTCGTGAATACCAAAACCGCCGTCCCCACGCCTTCATCGGAGACGGTCCAGACCGGCGGGGATATTTCCGGCGCCGCGGCGATCTCCGCGGCGGTCCATGCCGATACGCCCCCCTCCGCGACGAGCGCGCCCACCGGCGAGCGCCCCTATCTCGGCATGATCGTTCAGACCGTGAGCTGCGCCGCGGCGGACTATTATAACGGCTCGGACAGCAACGCCATGGTCCCCGGCGTGCAGATCTACGCCGTGGAGGACGGCGGACCGGCGAGCGTCGCGGGACTTTGCAGCGGGGATATCATCATCCGGCTGAACGGCGCGGACATAGCCACCGCCGCCGATCTCACCGCCGCGGAAAACGGTCTTACGCCGGGCAGCAAGACGATCCTCATCGTTTACCGCGCGGGCGAGTACCGCGAGGTGCCGGTCGTGCTCGGCGAGCTGCCCGACGAGGACGGCGAAGAGGATCACGGCTGGTGTGATTTCGATAACGCCTGGTAATCAATTATATATACAATAAACCCCTAAACCCCTGCGGCAAGACCCGCCTCTCCTCGATAGGGGAGGCAAGAAAGAATTCGGATAACGGACTTGGCTCCCCGAATGGGGGCGCCGGCACGGCGCAGCCGTGGCTGAGGGGTTCTGACCTCCCCACATTCTGGGGAGGCTTTTTTCTTGCAAACGACACGATAAAGGTGTATTCTCTATACTTATGGACGCCATAATCAAAGCCATAGGAAAAACACCCTCCCTTGCTACCCTCCCCCTGAGGGTCGAGGAGGGCTATTTGCCTGCCCTTTTGACCCAATCGGGCGGCGCGATGCGCGCTCTCGGCGCGGCGATGCTCCGCCGCGAGACCGACCGGCCCATCTTTGTTCTCTGCACCGACGAGACGAACGCCGGAACGCTCGCCGCCGATCTTGAGGCGATGCTCGGCGAGAGCGTTGTGCAGCTCACGGGACGGGATCTCGCGCTGCGTGATATCGAGGTCGTATCCCGGCAGGAGGAGCAGCGGCGGCTGCGCGCGCTCGACGCGCTCTATGCCGGCGCGGGCGTCGCGGTATGCACCGTTTCCGGCCTTCTGCAGCGCACGCTGCCGCCGGATATCCTGGAAAACGCCGCCTTTACGCTCCGTCTCGGCGAGGGCGAGGGCCCCGAAGCACTCGAGCCGCGCCTGCTTGCATGCGGCTACCGCCGCAGCGACATGGTGGAGGGCCCCGGCCAATTTTCGCGCCGCGGCGGTATTCTTGACATCTTCTCCCCCGGCGCGGAGCGCCCCGTGCGCGCCGAGTTCTGGGGCGACGAGATCGACTCCATGGGCTTTTTCGACACCGACACGCAGCGCCGCGCGGAGAATATCGAATCCTTCCGTGTGCTGCCCGCGTGCGAATCGCTCGTTGATCCCAGCCGTGCCGGGAGCATCGCCAAGGCGCTTCTGAGCCGCGCCGCGCGCGCCGAGCGGCGCGAGCAGACGGAGCTTGCGCGCCGTCTCCGCCGGGACGCGGAGCTTATTTCCACCGGCGCGCCCCTGCCCTGGAGCGACCGGTATCTCCCAGAATTATACAGTGAGTATTCAACGGCGCTCGATTTCATCGCGCCGGACGCTATCGTTTATATTGACGCGCCGAACCGCTGCGCGGAAAAAGCGAAGGATATTTCCGACTCTCTTGCGGACGATCTGAAGATCCTGCGCGAAGGCGCGTTCCCGGTCGCGGAAACCGGCGATTATCTCCTGCCGTGGAAGGACGCGTGCGAAAAAATCGCGGACTTCGCTGTCGTGATGGCGGACGCCTTCAGCGCGGGGCGCTATCCCCTCTCCCCCCGGTCGGTGCTCGATACGAACGTCCGCCAGCTTCCGAGCTACGGCGGCAGTGCGGAAACGGCGCTTGCCGACGTGCAGCGGTATCTTGAAAACGATTTCCGCGTTGTGGTGTTCGCCTCGGACGACCGCCGGGCGGATGTGCTCGCAGCAATGCTCGAGCGAAACGGCATACCGCCGCTGCGCGGCTTCCCGAACGGCGCTTTGCCGCCGGAGGGACGGGCCACCGTTGCGGTGGGCGCTCTCTCCGCGGGTCTTGAAGCGCCGGAGGCGCACCTTGCCGTGCTGACCGATACGCAGATCGCCGCGGGCGCGCTGCGAAGCCGCAAGCGCCGCCGCGCCATGGCAGACCGCGAGAAGCTCGGCTCCTGCGCCGATCTCTCGGTCGGCGATCTTGTGGTGCACGAGCACCACGGCATCGGCCGCTTTGCCGGTATCTTCAAGCTGCCGGTGGACGGCATCGAAAAGGACTACATTAAAATATGTTACGCCGGGTCGGACAGCCTGTACGTTCCGGCGACACAGCTCGACCTTGTATCGAAATACATCGGCGGCGGCGAGGACCGCCCCGTGAAGCTCTCGCGCATGGGCGGCGCGGAGTGGAAAAAGACGACGAGCCGCGCCAAGGCCGCGGCAAAGGAGCTCGCCGCCGAGCTCACGAAGCTCTATGCCGCGCGCGCCCGCACGCCGGGCTACGCCTTCGCGCCGGACAGCCCGTGGATGACGGAGTTTGAAGAGGCGTTCGGCTACGCCGAAACGGACGATCAGCTCCGGTGCATTCAGGAGATCAAGGACGACATGGAAAAGCCGGTTCCGATGGACCGCCTGCTCTGCGGCGACGTCGGCTACGGCAAAACGGAGGTCGCGCTCCGCGCGGCGATGAAGTGCATTCTCGACGGTAAACAGTGCGCGATCCTCGTGCCCACCACGGTGCTCGCCCGCCAGCATTACCAGACCGCGATGCGCCGCTTTTTCGGCTACCCGGTGGAGATCGCGCTCCTGTCGCGCTACAGCACGCCCGGCCAGAAAAAGGACATTCTCAAAAAGACGCTCGCGGGCAGCGTCGATCTTCTCATCGGCACGCACAGCCTGCTGCAGAAGAGCGTTGTCTTCAAGGAACTCGGCCTTCTCATCGTGGACGAGGAGCAGCGCTTCGGCGTGTCGCACAAGGAAAAGCTCAAGGAAATGTCGAAGGGCGTCGATGTGCTGACGCTCTCGGCAACGCCCATCCCGCGCACGCTCAACATGGCGCTTTCGGGTCTGCGCAGCATGTCCACCATTGAGGAGCCGCCGCGCGACCGCCAACCCGTGCAGACGTTTGTGATGGAGCAGGACGAAAAGGCCGTGTGCGACGCCATCCGGCGCGAGCTTCTCCGCGGCGGGCAGGTATACTATCTCCACAACCGCGTGGAGAACATCGAGCATGTGGCGCTGCGGCTGCAAAAGCAGCTCGGCGGCGGTGTTTCCGTCGGCGTGGCGCACGGCAAAATGGACGAGGAACAGCTCTCCCGCGTCATGGACGACATGGTCGAGGGGAAAATTCAGGTGCTCGTCTGCACGACGATCATCGAGACCGGCATCGATATCCCGAACGTCAACACCCTCATCGTGGAGGACGCCGACAAGCTCGGTCTTGCCCAGCTCCACCAGCTGCGCGGGCGCGTCGGACGCAGCGCGCGGCGCGCGAGCGCGTATCTGCTCTACCGCCCGGAGAAGGCGCTCACGGAGATCGCCGAAAAGCGCCTGACCGCCATCCGCGAGTTTGCCGAGTTCAACGCCGGGTTCCAGATCGCCATGCGTGACCTGGAAATTCGCGGCGCGGGCAACCTCCTCGGCGCGGAGCAGTCGGGTCACATGATGGACGTCGGCTACGATATGTACTTAAAGCTGCTCGAGGAGGCCGTGCTCGAGGAAAAGGGCGAAAAGCCGCCCGTGCGCACCGAGTGCGCTGCCGACCTCTCCGTTACGGCGAACATCCCGGAAAAGTATGTCCCGAGCGCCGAGCAGCGCATGGACCTTTACCGCCGCATCGCCCTCATCCGCACCGAGGCGGACGCCGACGATCTCACCGACGAGCTCATCGACCGCTTCGGCGACCCGCCGAGCGCGGTGAACGCGCTCATCCACGTGGCGCTGCTGCGCGGCGAGGCCGGGCGCGCCGGTATCTCGGACATCTCCCAGAAGGGAAACATGCTCTATTTCAAGGTAGAGAATTTCGACATGGAAACGCTTTCCGCGCTCTATGCGCAGAAGGAGTTCAAAAACCGCGTCAAGCTCGAAGCCGGACGCGAGCCGCGGCTGGGGCTTAAGCTCCGGCCCGGCGCGAGACCCATTCCGGAAGCGCGCGCCCTTGTGGAAGCGTGGAACAAACTGCAAAAACCGGCGGCGGAGCCCGCCGCGGAAAAGGAGTAAAAAAACTATGAAAGCAAAGAAACTGCTCGCGCTGCTTATGAGTCTTGTGCTGCTGCTCGGCGCGCTCGCCGTTCCGGCGCTCGCCGCCGACGACGGCACGACCGGCGACAGCGCCGCGGCCGGCTCGTCCGAAGCCGCATCCGAAGCTGCATCCGACGCTGCATCCGACGCTGCCGCGGCAGCGCAGGAAGCGTATACGAAGATCATGGAACAGCTCGACGCGGCCAGCAAAAAGTACGACGGCGACACCGTCGTCGCCACGGTGAACGGTACGGAAGTCACATGGAAGCTCTGCTACTATCTCATCGCCAGCATGACGAGCCAGTTCATCCGCTACACCATGGCGATCCCCGACTTTACCACCGACACGGGCGACGGCACGACGCTGCAGGACGCAATGCGCGAAGCGCTTGAGGCGCGCATGAAGTATTACACCGTTCCGGCGGCCGAGGCGGACAAGCGCGGTCTCGCGGAGACGGTGGACGCCGAGGTCGAAACGCAGTGGAGCAGCATCGTGGAGCAGTACGGCGGCGTGGACGCGCTGATGGAGGCCATGGAGAGCGCGTATCTCGACGAGCCGACCTACCGCCTGCTCCTCCGGAGCAACGCCGCGTTCAACGCCATCATGGAGGATACCTACGGCGCGAACGGCGAGAAGCTCTCCGAGGCGGACGTCCTCGCGTGGGCGAACGACAACAACTATGTCCGCTGCAAGCACATCCTCTTCCTCACGAAGAACGACGACGGCACCGACATGACGGACGAAGAGAAAGCCGAAGTCCGCAAGGAGGCCGAGACGACGCTCGAGGAGCTGCGCGCGCTCGAATCCGACCGCGAGACGATGATGGCGCGGTTCGACGAGTTGATGGCGGAAGCCGACGACCCCGGCATGACAAACTTCCCGGACGGCTACATTTTCACCGACGATCAGATGGTGCAGGAGTTTGAGGACGGCGCCCGCGCTCTCGCGGACTATGAGATCTCCGACATCGTGGAATCGAGCTACGGCTACCACATCTTCCTCCGTCTCCCGCTCGATCCCGACGGCAAGACCCTCTCGCAGGATTCCGGCACGGGCGATTATATGACGCTGCGCGCCGACGCCGCCAACGAGCTTTTCAACAACATGCTCATCGACTGGATCAACAACGCGGAGGTCGAGTGGAAGGGCGATTTCGGCACGATGGATTATAACGAGCTGTTCGAGGAACCGGCGGCGAAGTCGGCGAACGTCTGGATGTACGTTGCCATCGCGGCGCTCGTCGTGATCGTGGCGCTGGCGGCGGTGCTGCTCGGCAGGAAGAAGCCCGCCGAGACCGAAGAGACGGAAACTTCCGAGACAGCGGAAGTGACGACGGATGAGACCGAAAAGGCCGAAACGGAGGACGCTCCGGAGACCGAGCCGGAAAAGGCCGCGACGGAGACGGAAGCGCCCGCCGAAGCGGAAGGCGAAACGAAAACGGAAGAGGACGAATGATCCTCTTCCAATAAGTCCATGCTCCGAAATTCTCGCCGACGGCGAAAACCGCGTGCGGAACGTTGAGACATACTGATACAAAACCCCTCCGTCAAAGGACTTGCTTTTGACGGAGGGGTTTTTGCGGTCAGGGCGTTTAGTTTTCGTGCTCTGCGAGATGCCGTTTGAGGGCCTGGAACGTCTCGTCGCTGATGTAGTGCTCCACGCGGCAGGCGTCCTCGGCGGCGGTCTCCGCGTTCACGCCGAGCAGGGTGAATATCTTCGTGAGACACTTGTGCCGCTCAAAGATGTACTGCGCGCGCTCGCGGCCCTTGTCCGTGAGCGTGATCGCGCCGAGCTTGTCCACCGTGATGTATTCCTGCTTCTTCAAAATACCGATCGCCCGGCTGACCGAGGGCTTTGAGTAGCCGATGTATTCGCTCACGTCGATCGAACGCACGACCGGCAGCGACTGGCTCAGACGATATATGGTTTCGAGGTACATTTCCCCGGATTCCTGCATGACCATGAGAAAAAACTCCGTTTCGTTGGATGATTATCTATTACCATATCATATTCATTTCCGAAAAACAAGCGAATTTCCAACGGCGCGCCGTGTCGGAGCCTGTCCTTTTGTGCCGAATATACAAAGATGAAAAAAAGCGGCGTTCCCTCTTGACAAGTTAGCGCGGGGTAACTATTATATAAGGCGGTTAGTGAGAGCTAACCGATTATTTTTGCGCATATGTTAGCTTGGACTAACATCCGGAAGGAGGATGCGGCATGATGCCGTTGGTACTGGCGAATGTCGGCGAACCGCAGATCGTAAAGCGCATCGGCGGAAACCCGGAGACGAAGCGTCATCTTGAGGATCTTGGCTTCACCGTCGGCGGCGAGGTCTGCATCGTGACCACGCTGGGCGGAAACGTGATCGTGAAGGTCAAGGAGTCCCGCGTCGCTGTCAGCGATGAGCTGGCGCGCAAGATCATGGTTTGATCATGCGTTGACGGACAAGGGCGCGCGCCCTTGCGAATCAGCGCTTAGGAAAGAAAAAGAAAATATAAAATAAGGAGGCAATGGCATGAAAACTCTGCGCGAAGTGCCGGTCAGCTCGACGGTCAAGGTCGTGAAGCTCCATGGCGAGGGCGCGGTGAAGCGCCGCATCATGGACATGGGCATCACGAGAGGCACCCAGGTCTACGTCCGCAAGGTAGCGCCCCTCGGCGACCCCATCGAAGTCACCGTCCGCAACTACGAGCTTTCGATCCGCAAGGCGGACGCCGAGATGATCGAGATCGAATAAAAACTTTTCGGGGAGAGCCCCTAATTTTTTTCGAGCAGCGGTTAGCGAAGGCAAACCGCGGAAAAGCTTTTGAGAGCAGAAAGGAAGCGTGAAAATGGATTTGCGCATCGCCCTTGCGGGCAACCCGAACAGCGGCAAAACCACCCTGTTCAACGCTCTGACCGGCTCCAACCAGTTCGTCGGCAACTGGCCGGGCGTCACGGTCGAGAAGAAGGAAGGCAAGCTCAAAGGTCATGACGGTGTCATCATCACCGACCTTCCGGGCATTTATTCTCTGTCCCCCTACACGCTGGAGGAAGTCGTAGCGAGAAATTACCTCATCGGCACGCGCCCCGATGCCATTTTGAACATCATCGACGGCACGAACCTTGAGCGTAACCTTTATCTCACCACGCAGCTCACCGAGCTTGGCATCCCCGTGGTGCTGGCGGTGAACATGATGGACGTCGTCCGCAAGAACGGCGACAAGATCGACGTTGCGGAGCTGTCCCGTCAGCTCGGCTGCCCGGTCGTGGAGGTCTCCGCGCTGAAGGGCGACGGCGTCAAGGAAGCCGCCGAGACCGCCATCAAAGCCGCGAAGAGCGGCAAGACCATCCCGATGCACAAGTTCTCCGGCCCGGTCGAGCACGCCATTGCCCACATCGAAGAGGCGGCCGTGCACACCATGCCCGAAGAGCAGCAGCACTGGTACGCCATCAAGGTGTTCGAGCGCGACGATAAGGTGCTTGAGTCCCTGAATATCCCGGCGGATGTCAAGGCCCACATCGAGCAGGACATCGAGGCCGCCGAGAAGGAGCTCGACGACGACGCCGAGAGCATCATCACCAACGAGCGCTACGTTTACATCGCCGAGGTCATCAAGGCCTGCTACAAGAAGAAAAACGCCGGCGCTCTCACCTCCTCCGACAAGATCGACAAGATCGTCACGAACCGCTGGCTGGGTCTGCCCATTTTCGCGGCCGTCATGTTCCTCGTTTACTGGATCGCCATGGTCGCTGTCGGCGCGCCCGCGACCGACTGGGCCAACGACGGCCTGTTCGGCGACGGCTGGCACCTGTTCGGCATCGGCTCCGCGGCATACAACGAAGTCGCAGAGCAGTACGGCGACGCCTCTGCCATCGTGGACGGCTACGACGCTTACGTTGAAGAAAACGGCGCCGCCCCCGAAGGCGAATTTACTTACGAAGTTGAAGACGAAGAGACCCTCGAGATCACCGAAGAGACCGCGACGCTCAAGGATTACGAAAAGGCGCTCGCCACGCTCGACGAGATCGGCGATGAGCCCGATCCGGCGGACTACGGTGTCTGGGTCCCCGGCATCCCCGTGCTGATCGGCAACGCTCTTGAGGCGGCCGGCGCTGCGGAATGGCTCAGCGGATTGATCCTTGACGGTATCGTCGCCGGTGTTGGCGCGGTGCTCGGCTTTGTGCCGCAGATGCTCGTCCTCTTCCTGCTTCTCGCGTTCCTCGAAGCCTGCGGCTACATGGCCCGTATCGCGTTCGTTCTCGACCGTGTGTTCCGCAAGTTCGGCCTTTCCGGTAAGTCCTTCATCCCGATGCTCATCGGCGTCGGCTGCGGCGTGCCGGGCGTCATGGCATCGCGTACCATTGAAAATGAGCGCGACCGCCGTATGACGATCATGACCACCACGTTCATCCCCTGCGGCGCGAAGGTCCCGTTCATCGCCATGATCGCCGGCGCGATCTTCGGCGGCAGTCCCTGGGTCTCCACCTCCGCTTACTTCATCGGCATGGCCGCCATCGTCATTTCCGGCATCATGCTCAAGAAGACCAAAATGTTTGCCGGCGACCCCGCTCCGTTCGTTATGGAGCTTCCTGCCTACCACTGGCCGACGCTCGGCAACGTTCTCCGCAGCATGTGGGAGCGCGGCTGGAGCTTCATCAAGAAGGCCGGCACGATCATTCTTCTCTCCACCATCTTTGTCTGGTTCACCACGTACTTCGGCTGGGTCGACGGTCAGTTCCAGATGCTGTCTGAGGACCAGATCGACTACTCCATCCTCGCGGCCATCGGCGGCGCGATCTGCTGGATCTTTGCGCCTCTCGGCTGGGGCAACTGGCAGGCGACGGTCGCTTCCATCACCGGCCTCGTTGCCAAGGAGAACATCGTCGGTACGCTCGGCATTCTCTACGGCGCCGGCGAAGGCACGGTGTGGCAGCACATCGGCGCGGCGTTCACCCCGATCACCGGCTACTCGTTCCTCGTGTTCAACCTGCTGTGCGCTCCGTGCTTCGCGGCCATCGGCGCCATCAAGCGCGAGATGAACAACGCCAAGTGGACCTGGGCGGCAATCGGCTGGGAGTGCGGCTTTGCTTACGCCATCAGCCTGATCGTCTATCAGCTTGGCGGGCTGTTCTGCGGCGAGACCACTTTCGGTCTTGACACCGTGGCGGCCGTGGTGGTGCTCGGCGTGCTGATCTACCTGCTGGTTCGCCCGTATAAGGAGAGCGGCGAGCTGGAGGTCAAGTACAGCGCCAAATAACCGCGCCCCGTTTTCAGGAAAGGAGAACATTCCATGGCAACGATTATCGTTTTGATTGTTCTGGCGGTCATCCTGTTCTTTCTCGGCCGCAGTTTCATTCGCGATCGAAAGAACGGCGGCTGCTCCGGCTGTCCGGGCTGCGGCAGCGGCAAGAGCTGCCATAGCAAGTAAGGAATTGCAGCGCCTCCGACGGAAGTCGGGGGCGTTTTTGTCTGTCCGGCTCGAACGTCTTTCCCGCTCTGCGCATAGCATGGCAGAGAGGTGAATTCCGATGAAAGCAGTTTTTGGGCGGGCGTCGGCACGCTTTTTCCGTTCCTGATGACGATAACGGGCGCGGCGCTCGTCTTTTTGCTCAAAAATCAGAAGGAAGACGGCCCCTGCATGGGCTTTGCGGCGGCCGTGATGAGCGCGGCGGCGGTTTTCAGCATGCTGCTGCCCGCGATGCGGCAAAAGGCGGGCGGCTGGCTGACGGTGACGCTCGGCTTTGCGCTCGGCGCGGCGATGATCGCCGGGGTGGATGCGTTTCTGGGCAGAACGCAGCGGCTGCAAGGCGTTTCGGCGAGCGCAAAGCGGCGGCTGATGATGTACGCCGCCATCACGCTGCACAACATTCCGGAGGGCATGGCCGTCGGGCTGGCGTTCGCGCTGGCGGGCTGCGGGGTCGCGCTGTTGCCCGAGTGGCTGGTGGCGCCGGCACTGGCGGAGCACAGACTGATTCAGGTGATGCCCGGGTTTACCTTTCCCCCGCAGGGCGTGTATGCGGTTTATCCCGATGCGCAGCATATCCCGACCCGGGTCCGGGCCTTTATTGATTTTCTACGCGAGCGCCAGGGCTAACTTTTTTTGCATCATGAGCTTGTGGATGAAGGGGGAACGCGGATGGCGCTTTTTATCGCACAACCGGACTGTTTTTATATTTTCTCATCAATGAAAACTATTTCTTCATTAACATGACGGGAAGGATTAATAGCATCTGAGTATTTGCGAGCCTTCTCGCAATCGCTAATAAAACCATCCCGTTTTATTTCCGTCTGATATTTTTGCCAGCCGGTGGGGAGAGCATAGCGGCGGGTGCTTGAGGCTGGCTTTGAGCATTGACAGGGCCCGGACAGGCGAAAGTCCCAGGAGATATGTCTATCCACTGAGGCTGGCGTATGAATCTGAACAATTCAGATGCCAGTCTGTTCTTTGCAGGGAGGCAAGATATCCCCCTGCGGCAATCATTGTACCGTGGACTACGCTGCCGGGATTTATGCTAATGGCAGGCGGCTCATTATGCGCGCTGAATATCAACGCGCGTAGTATGGGGTTGAACGCTGTTCTCGCTAAGAAGCAACGGCGCGGGGAGAACCCCGCGTATGGCTTGTCAGGTCACGGCCTCTCGCAGCCATTTATTTTGCTAAAAGGGCAGCGCTTAACGGGCTGCCCTTTTGTCACTTCAGCTGGGTAAGAAGGCGTTACACCAGGCTTTTCAGCCGGTAAATCCACTCCAGCGCCTGACGCGGGGTCAGAGAATCCGGATCGAGATTTTCCAGCGCTTCTACCGCTGGCGAGGTCTCTTCCGGGGCGGAGAGCAGTGACATCTGCGTACCGTCGACCTGCGTGGCGGCAACGCCTGGGGCAATACTCTCCAGTTCGCGCAATTTCTGCCGCGCGCGCTTAATCACCTCTTTAGGCACGCCCGCCAGTGCGGCAACCGCCAGACCGTAGCTTTTGCTGGCGGCGCCATCCTGGACGCTGTGCATGAAGGCGATGGTATCGCCATGCTCCAGCGCATCAAGATGGACGTTCGCCACGCCTTCCATTTTCTCCGGCAGCTGGGTCAGTTCGAAGTAGTGGGTGGCAAAAAGGGTCAGCGCCTTAATCTTATTGGCCAGACTTTCCGCACAGGCCCACGCCAGCGACAGACCGTCGTAGGTGGAGGTCCCGCGGCCGATTTCATCCATCAGCACCAGGCTGTGTTCGGTGGCATTATGCAGAATATTGGCGGTTTCGGTCATTTCTACCATGAAGGTGGAACGGCCGCTTGCCAGGTCATCTGCCGCGCCGACGCGGGTAAAGATGCGATCGACAGGGCCGATTTCAACCTTCTCTGCCGGGACGTAGCTGCCGATATAGGCCAGCAGGGCAATCAGCGCTGTCTGCCGCATATAGGTACTTTTACCGCCCAT
>OIXA01001498.1_pt1 | contig 29354 bp, 19 predicted proteins | sample 1587721 | NCBI WGS metagenome assembly OIXA01 (sample SAMEA3888900, study PRJEB22519) | human gut metagenome | biome: human gut; feature: human-associated habitat; material: faeces | place: Denmark | collected 2013
AATAGCGAAGTGAGCATGCAATGCTCACAAAATCCGTCAACTCCGTCATCTCCGTGGTGCTAAGGCACGTTGCGAGAACAAAAAAATCCGTGCAATCGGTGTGATCCGCGAGCTATAATATCAGAATGGTTTTACCGGACAACAATATTTTGAAATAAAGAGCATGAAATCCTATTTATAAAGGGTTTAATATGGGAAAAGTAGCGTTTGGTGCTTGTTACCGGACTGCTATGGCATTTATTATAATGACAATAGAGACAACGATTGACAGTATTGCCACCATTGTCTCTATTGTCGTTTATATCGTTTTGTTATATGACAGAGTTGTTCTTAAACAACTCTTACGAACCAATGACTGATCAGCCTTCGGCCTCGTGCGCCTCGATGAGTTTCTTCTGCAAATCGCCCGGCACAAGTTCGTAGCTGGCAAACTTCATGATGAACGAAGCACGGCCACCTGTGAGCGAACTGAGTGAAGTAGAATAGTTTGACATTTCCTTGAGCGGCACCTTGGCTTGGAGCTTTTCGTAACCGTTTTCGCTGCTCATGCCCACAATCAAGCCGCGGCGACCCTGGAGGTCGCTCATGACATCGCCCATCTTGTCGGCCGGCACGAACACTTCTACATCGTAGATGGGTTCGAGAATCTTTGGCCCGGCCTCCTTGAATGCCTGGCTAAAGGCATTGCGGCCTGCAAGCATGAATGAGAGTTCGTTAGAGTCAACCGGGTGCATCTTGCCATCATACACTACCACACGTACATCGCGGGCATAGCTGCCTGTGAGCGGTCCTTGCTCCATGCGGCTCATGATGCCCTTCAGTATGGCCGGCATAAAGCGTGCATCGATGGCACCACCTACTACTGAATTGATGAACACGAGTTTGCCACCCCACTCCAAGGGTATCTCTTCCTTGCCCTTAATGGTGACACGAATTTCCTGACCGCCAAACTTGTAGACTGTGGGGTCGGGCATGCCGTCGCTATAGGGTTCTACCACGAGGTGTACCTCGCCAAACTGACCAGCACCGCCGCTCTGCTTTTTGTGTCGATAGTCGGCACGTGCGGCCTTGGTGATGGTTTCGCGGTAGGGTATGCGCGGCTCATAAAACTCTACGGGAATTTTGTCAAGGTTCTCCAAACGCCATTTCAGTGTGCGCAAGTGGAATTCGCCTTGGCCATGCACCAATATCTGGCGCAGCTCTTTGCTTTGCTCCACCTCCCAAGTGGGGTCCTCCTGACGCATGCGGTTGAGGGCTGCCATCATCTTTTCGGTGTCGGCCTCGTTGGCGGCCTTGATGGCACGGGTGTATTTGGGATTGGGGTATTTAATGAAGTTGAAACGGTTCTCGCAGTCCTTGCCATTGAGTGTGTTGCCGGTACGCACATCTTTGAGTTTGACCGTGCAACCGATGTCGCCAGCCTGGAGTTGCTCAACCTTTTCGCGCGAGGCACCCGAGCATACAAATATCTGTGCCATGCGCTCCTTCGAGCCGCGGTCGGCATTGGCCAGGTCGTCGCCCTCGTGCACGGTGCCGCTCATCACCTTGAAGTACTGCACCTCGCCAATATGGGGTTCGACACCTGTCTTGAAGAAATAGATAGAAGTGGGGCCGGCGGGGTCGGGCTTTACCTCCTCGCCACGTGTATTATGCACTGCGGGCATTTCGTCTACAAAAGGCACTACATTGCCAAGGAATTCCATGAGTCGGCCTACGCCCATATTTTTCGACGCACAAACGCAGAATACGGGGAAAATGCTGCGCGTAACCATGCCCTTGCGTATACCTTCGCGCATTTCGTCCTCGGTGAGATGTTCTGTTTCGAAGAACTTCTCCATCAGTCCCTCATCATTTTCGGCTGCGGCCTCAACCAAGGCTTTGTGCATGGCCTCTGCCTTGTCTTTCTCTTCGGCCGGTATGTCCTCAAGCTGTGGTTCGCCGCCATCGGGGCCCCAAGTGAGTTTTTTCATCAATATCACATCAATCAAGGCGTTGAAGTCAGGCCCTGTCTTGACTGGATATTGCACGGGCACTACCTTTTGGCCATAAATGCTCTGAAGGTCGTCAACTACGGTATCGTAGTCGCAGCTGTCAGAGTCAAGCTGGTTAACCAAGAATATGACGGGCTTGTGCAGTTTTTCGGTGTAACGGAAGTGGTTTTGTGTACCCACCTCTGGCCCAAACTGGCCATTGATGAGCAGCAATGCTGTATCGGTTACATTTAAGGCAGTGAGTGCTGCACCTACAAAGTCGTCCGAACCCGGACAGTCGATAATGTTGAGTTTTTTACCCTTCCACTCGGTGTGGAACACTGTAGAGAAAACGGAATAACCATAGTCCTGCTCAACGGGAAAATAGTCCGACACCGTATTTTTAGCCGTAATGCGTCCACGACGTTTTATTTGACCACATTCAAAAAGCAAGGCTTCAGTGAGCGTGGTCTTGCCTGAGCCATCGTTACCAAGGAGGGCAATGTTTTTGATCTCGTGCGAATTGTAGACTTTCATGGTGTTTTTGCGGAATTTAAGAAAAAGCCCTTGCCACTATCTGCGCATAACACGTAATTATGTATGCTGCAACATGGACTTTTCTGTTGTTTGAACACACATTCGGAGCGTTTCTCCGACGTTTCGGGCGCAAATTACGCCTTTATTCTGACAACTCAAAGTAGCAAACGTATGTTTTATAACACAATTTCTGTTTATTAACCATTATTACTGCCCGGTAAAACCTTTCTGATATTATACTCACGGATCACACTGATCGCACGGATTTTTCGCTCGTGCAACGCGCTTTAGTACCACGGAGATGACGGATTTGACGGATTTTGTGAGCATTGCATGCCCACTTTGCCATTTGCCCGTAACGTACCCGTGGCGAAATACGTTAGCACAGATTATGTGGTAATGTACCTATCCGTAGCAACGAGCTAATAGCGAAGTGAGCATGCAATGCTCACAAAATCCGTCAAATCCGTCATCTCCGTGGTGCTAAAGCACGTAGCACGAGCGAAAGAATCCGTGCAATCGGTGCGATCCGTGAGCCATATTACCGGACTGCAATAGTTCAAAATAGATTCTTTAGCAAGAGCATTTTGGGGGATTGTAAATTGCTTGAAACGCACTGCAACTTACAATCCCCCAAAAATGGTCTCGTTTTTTGATGCCTATTTTGAATGCCCCTCCTTTCGCTCCTTACCCCACGTCTTCGCGCAATTCGATGGCAAAGGTTGTGCCCTTGCCCACCTGGCTGTCGTACACATAAATACGTCCGTGGTGGTACACTTCAACGATGCGTTTGGCCAATGAGAGGCCAAGCCCCCACCCTCGCCGCTTGGTAGTGAAGCCGGGGGTGAACACGGTTTTGAAACGTTTGTGCGGAATGCCCTTGCCTGTGTCGGACACCAATATTTGCATATAGGGGTGGCCGTGGTGCATCACCACATTGCGACGCAGCGCAAGGGTCAGTTCACCACCGCTCTGCATGGCGTCAATGGCATTTTTGCACAGATTTTCGATAACCCACTCAAACAAGGGGGCATTGACTGCAGCCTCAACCTTGACCGCAGGCAGGTCGACATGTACATGCACACGCGCCGAACTGCGACGGTCGTAATAGGCTGCCACTTGTTGCACAATGGGGCGCACGTCCTGACGCTGCAGTTCTGGGGCCGAACCTATTTTTGAGAATCGTTCGGCTATAAGTTGCAACCGGCGTATGTCCTTGTCCATTTCGGGCAGCAGTTCATCATCAGGATAGCTCTCGCGCAGCACTTCGCTCCACGCCATGAGCGAAGATATGGGGGTGCCAAGCTGGTGCGCCGTTTCGCGCGACAACCCTACCCACACACGGTTTTGCTCTGCACGCTTGGCTGCCAACAAGGCTGCAACCGCCACACCGAAGAAGATGGCTACTACCACTAACTGCACATACGGGTAGATGGTGAGTTGGCGTAGGAGCACGGATTCTTGATAGGCTATGTATATATACTCGTGCGGTGCGTTGTCGGTGGCGGCAAGGTCCATGCGCAACACCTCACCTTGCTGCCGCATTCGGGCTGCAACTTGTTGGAGTTGCTGCAGGGAGTCGGGCCCCGAAGGCTCGGGGTGCAGATTGCGCTGGGTGAGTATGGTGCCATGCGCATCGGTCACTATCACGGGTATGGTGTGGTTGCTGTTAATGACCTTGAGCACGAGGTTGAGGTCGGTGTGTTCGTCGGCCGTGGCAAGTGAGCGCATGGCTTGTGCCCACACGTCCATTTTGGCCACCTCCTCTACATAAAGGGCACGCGTGAGATAGTGCGAATAGATGAGCGATGCGGCCGAAATGAACAGGGCTGACACGATGAGTGCCACCCTGAACTTTTGTGCCTTGATTGATGAGAAGAGATGCAACTTCACTTCAAACTTTGATTGATTTGCTCTATGTAATCAAGAAATTCGTCGCGCCCCTGCCCGGTGTCGCTGCTGGTTATGAAATAGGGAGGCAGTTCTTCCCACTCCTCGTGCAAGGTTTGTAAAAATCTTTCCACATTCTTTTTGAGCTCGCCACGCTTCGGCTTGTCGGCCTTGGTAAAGATGATGCCGAACGGCACGCCGTTTTCGCCAAGGAAACGTATAAATTCAAGGTCTATTTTTTGTGGTTCAAGACGCGAGTCTATCAGCACAAACAAGCAGGTGAGCTGCTGGCGCTGAAGTACATAATAGTTGATTAGCTTTTTGAGTTTTTCAACCTCGTAACGTCCACGTTTGGCATAACCATAACCTGGAAGGTCGACAAGGTACCACTCATTGTTTATAACAAAGTGGTTGATGAGCATGGTCTTGCCTGGCGTTGACGATGTCATGGCCAATGCTTTGCGACCGGTGAGCATATTTATCAAACTGCTTTTGCCCACGTTGCTTCGGCCAATGAAGGCATACTCTGGAAAATCGGACTGCGGACATTGGTCGGCGCGGCTGTTGCTCACCAAGAAATCGGCTGACTGTATTTTCATGTAGTGAATTACTAAAAAGCATTCAAGGCGGTGGAGTACAAGTGTTGTACATCACCTGTGTCCCATCGCCTTGAGTTTCTGCCTATTGATACGCGTTGGGCCTATTTAGCGCCAACGGCTTAATGGTTATTTATTTTTATGACGAGGGGTAGCACTGCTTTGCCTCCCTCCCCTTGGCACTACTTACTTTGTAGCAGTGCGGCGCGAACGGCGCTTGGGCTTTTCGTCGGCGGGTTTTACGATCTTTACACCAGCCAATTCGGGGTCGATCATGATACGGCCGCAGTATTCGCATACGATGATTTTTTTGCGCATACGAATGTCGAGCTGACGCTGGGGCGGGATTTTGTTGAAGCAACCACCACAGGCATCACGCTGTACATAAACGATGCCCAAACCATTGCGCGAATTTTTGCGAATGCGCTTGAAGGCTGCGAGCAAACGGGGCTCGATGGTCTGTTCAAGGTTCTTGGCCTTTTCGCGGAGCTTCTCTTCCTCGGCCTTAGTCTCGGCTGTGATATCGTCGAGTTCAGACTTTTTCATGTCAAGGTCGGCACGACGCTCCTCAAGTTGATGCTTGGCATTTTCAACGTCGGCCTTGCGGCTGTCAATGGCACGCTGGGCTTCGCCAATCTTCTTGTTCTGAAGTTCAACCTCAAGATTCTGGAATTCTATTTCCTTTGAGAGCATATCATACTCACGGTTGTTCTTCACATCGTTAAGTTGGTTCTTATAGCGGTCGATAGCTTCCTGTGCCTCTTTAATCTTATTTTTTTTGACAGCAATGTCAGTTTGCAAGCCTTCGATATCCTCGTTATACTTGCCAATACGGTGCGTCAAACCTTCAATTTCGTCCTCAAGGTCCTGCACTTCAAGGGGGAGTTCACCGCGAAGCGTTTTGATGCGGTCAACCTCCGACAGGGTGGTTTGCAACTGGTAAAGGTTCTTCAACTTCTGTTCAACGGACATGTCCGCAACGTCTTTCTTTGCCATAGTCTTTATTGTATGTTTTAGTTTATTGTTATCGGATTGGTGTTTATGGTCGTTTCGAGCACACGCAGCGTGGGATGTGCCTCGTGCAGTATGCGGTGCAACAACTCTATGGTGTATTGCTCGCTCTGGTAGTGCCCGAGCACAGCGATGAGCAATTCGTGTTCATGGCCAAAATAACGGTGGTAGCTCATTTCACCCGTCAAAAAGGCATCTGCCCCTTGCTTGAACGCCTCGTCGAGCAAGAAGTCGCCTGCCCCGCCACACAACGCCACGGTGTGGACCTGGCTCATGGTGGGGGTGTTGTGCATCACGCTTTCGACGTTGAAGGTTGAGGCCAATGTTTTGACAAACTCGGCGGGGGACACTGCACTCGGCAGGTTGCCTATCACCCCACTGCCACCGGCACCATTTGCTGCAGGTTGCAGAAAGCGCACGTTGTCGAGCCCGAGCTTTTCGGCTATCATAAAGTTGACTCCACCCGGTGCGTTGTCAAGATTTGTGTGTGCTGAATATATGGCTATTCCCTTTTGCAGGGCCATGGCCACGCAACGCTCCACCTGTGTCTGCCCCGTGATGTGGCGCAACGGGCGAAATATGAGCGGGTGATGCGACACGATAAGGTTGCACCCTTGACGCTCGGCTTCGCATATCACTTCCTCTGTCACGTCAAGACACAATAAGACCCCTGACACATCTTCGGCCTCTGTTAATCCAATCTGCAAGCCAGCATTATCATAGCTCTCTTGCAGCGGCAGGGGCGCGAACCGTTCAAGGGTCACAGCGACGTCCTTTATCTTCATTTTAATGAGATAGTTATATGTTTGTGCTGCAAATTTACAACTTTTCGTGCATAAACGGAGCAAACGTGTGCGTTTTTATTTACCACGCACACGTTTGCACATCATTTTTTGCTCGAACTTAGATCAATACACTATTACCTTTTTACCTTCGACCACATAAATGCCTGAAGGCAAGCTGATATTTTGCTGCTGACCAGCCTCAACTGCAACGTATTTTATACACTGGCCCTGCAAATTGTAGATGCCAACCTTTCGGGGCATTTCCGACATCAGTATCATGCAGCCATGCCCACCTTGCAAGGTGAGGCTGTTGCCACTTGCCTGAATGTGGTGTACACCAACGGTAGCCCCAGCAATGTAAAAGCCCAAGACTGTACCACGCTGCGCCCAATATCTGTTTGGATTACCGACCACGTAGAAATCCTCTTCCGGTATCTCTGACACGTCTATGTTCATTGCTTCCGTACTTTCGGCAGACTCATACAGATACAAATCACAAATCACCGACCTCAAATCTTCATAATCAGCTAAAGGCAACGTGTAACTCAAGGTGGTGACGGTACCATTACCTGGGAGTTTTACACGTTTAGACTGGCTCGAATATACACCATCTGGAGTTGAACTATTAAAAGCAACAGACAACAATTCGGCATACGCATAACACAAGCCACCATCATTGCGTACATCATAGGTCACAATGGCCTCGTCGGCATTAACTCGCGGCACAGCAAGATGATGGGAAAAGAAATAGGCGTATTCTGTTTCAAAGTCACCAGCCGTGGTGTTTACCTCCTTACTGGCCAATGTCAGTATTGGTGCTTGGCTTTCAGCCACCACAAACTTTTGAGCTGACACGAGTTCGTGACCATCTTCATCACACACCCACACATACAAGTCACCGACCGAAGGGGGACGTAATGCGAAGCGCCGGGTCACATGGCCTTTGGCTGGAATGTTTACATAGAGGCATTGTGCGTACTCTGATGGTTTGTCGGGGGTTTGACTGCCATACACATACAGCATAATCTTTTGCTCGCTGCATGCCGTTGTGCTGGCTGTCAGATTGAATTTGGCATCATAGCCCTCTACAAACTCATCTACATTTGCCAAACTTGCCGACAAGGTATCTTCAACCATACGCAACGTGGTATCTGTAGCGTCAAATTCGTAGAACGCTTTGTTAACAAAGCCACATTGTGTCCACGTTTCGCCATCATCTGTCATATATACATGGTATATGCGGCTACGCCCTTTGGGGAAAGAATAATCTACTCCGAATGTCAACGGCACATAATAGACGCGGTTTCCCACTCTGCCGTCCAAATAGATTTTACGTGCGCCCAACAGCGTACATACACCGTTTTCATCTTCCAGGCATACACCCGCATAACCCTCAAATGCCGTTTCCTCGTCATTTTCAAACTTTGCAGTAATGCTTAATCTAAACGACCCGCTGGTATCAGCGCGTTCGGTGGTGAGTAATTCGCAACCGATCCCCTCATTTTCAAGAGCTTTCAGCAGCGGAGTTTCTATCAATGGCGCATCTGCCACACCATTATCGGGCATGATGCCCACTATCATGTCGCAAGAATAATTAAAACCGTCTGCTGGGGCAGTAGCCGATTCGGTGCCACTATAGTCACTGTTTAGTATGGTTATGTCAAAATAGCCGTTGCTCCAGCCGCTCCAGCCCCAGTTTATATGGTACAACCCGTCGCCATCGGTGCCGTCGCACAGAAAGGCATGGCCTCCTGATGTGGTCGATACACCGCCGTACAACACTGGACGCGATGCTCGCAGCTCTGCATCGAGTATGGCGGTCCACCTTCGCAGACTAAAGTTTTCTCTATATAGCTGTTTTATCACATCTGGGTCATACCCCCAATATTTCACCAACACGTCAGGCGTACAATTTGTGCCTGTTTCCGGTCCGTAATCGGCCTTTACCGAAAGTCCGCAATGGTACATGAGTTTGGCCACAGCATTGGCTTGTGCTGCCGTATACGCGCTGCCCGAATATTGCGGCAGCATATTGTCCCAATCATAACGTTCACCTGCAGCCACCGACGGCATATTCAACTGATAATGGATGGTTTGATAAGCAGGTATGTCGCTCTTGAGCGTTTGGGGGTATTTGTAATACATCATCAGCTGCGCCATGGCTGTGGCCACGCAACCTGTTACTGTACGCCGCTGGCCATCATACATCGGACACAGGTTATTGTAGGGTTCTGTTTGATCCCAAGCAACATCGGCAAGCAATGGCGCCACACGGGGCTGCCGGTATGTGGAGTCGGCCGCAAGTGCTTCTTTCTCGGCCAAACATCTCTCAGCTTTGGCATCGCCGTTGGCCAATGCTGTTGCCATGGCTTCATAGGCCTGCATCAAGTACTTCATGCCATCTGGCATATTTTCTTCACTATACGTGTCTGTGGTTGAATAGCCCACGATTTCGGGCATTCGGTCATCGCCCGACACGATGGTGTAACCACAATTACCATCATGTGGAAATACGTAATATCCTCGGCTACTGGTGGTTGATTGTTGCTTGTTCAGCACCTTGGCACGCTTTACCGATTGCTGCCCTATATGCGCTCCATTCTTTGCAGCATGTTTTTCGGCTATCTCGCGAGCTTGCCGAAACGAACGGTTCTCTGCCAATACTGGCATTGCCATCAATAGCAGGAATAACAGAAGTGTGTGTCTTTTCATCTTCATGTTTGTTTTGGGGGTTGAATTAAGCTTCTCTATACTATCACGATGCAAATCGTATAACTTTTTCACCATTGTTACAACTTTCGCGACCTTTATTATCGCTTTCGCGCAAGTTAGGCAGCGGCTCGGAAATACAAAATTGAAAGTCGCGGGACTTTCATTTTGCATTTCCGAGCCTTGCACTTTCGCTTTCGCGCAAGTTAGGCGGCGACTCGGAAATGCAAAATTGAAAGTCGCGGGACTTTCATTTTGCATTTCGCTCGCCTTGCACTTTCGCTTTCGCGCAAGTTAGGCGGCGGCTCGGAAATGCAAAATTGAAAGTCTCAGGACTTTCATTTTGCATTTCGCTCGCCTTGCACTAACTTTGCACCCAAAAGAAATGATTGTGAGAAAAATACTCCTATATATATTAGTATTGGCAGGCTGTGCAGCATACGCACTGCCCAATGTCAACCAACACCGAAAGAAACATACTCATAACAATGAACGCATTGTGCTACGACATGCCGACAATTTGCGCTTTTCTGAATACGAAATGAACAAGGCGAAACGACTCAGCGGCAACGTGATACTGGCACACGCGGGCATGGTGATGCACTGCGACAGCGCTGTGCTGAATGATGACTCACAAACGTTTGACGCTTTCGGACGGGTACGCATCGTGCAGGGCGACACCCTCACACTTAAAGGTGACAAACTGCACTACGACGGCAGCACCAAAATGGCCGAGATGCGCAAAAACGTGGTCATGACGCACCGCAACCAAATAATGCGCACGGACAGCCTCAACTACGACCGCATGTATAATGTGGGATATTACTTTGAAGGCGGCGAACTGATTGACGGCAACAACCACCTGACATCTGACTGGGGTGAATATCACACTGATACACGCAAGGCCACGTTTAACTACAATGTGGAGCTGAAGAACCCTAAATTCAAACTGATAACCGACACACTGCATTACAACACCATCACTAAATGGGCTGAAATTGTAGGCAAGTCGAACATCTATTCCGGACAGGACCGCATCTACACCGAGCATGGCTTTTATAACACGGTTTCTGAAAAAGTGCGCTTGTACAAGGGGACTAAAGCATTTGGCAAGGACCGCATCATGCAGGGTGACACGGTTTACTACGACAAGAAAACGGGCGTGATGGAGGGGCTCGGCAACGTGTCGTGCGAAGACACCAAAAACAAGAACATTCTCACCGGCGGTTACGCCCGCTACAACGAGCTGACTGGCGAGGCCATGGCCACCAAACGGGCTTTGGCACGCGACTACTCACAAGGTAAGGATACACTTTATGTACATGCCGACACCTTGCGCATGTTTTCGTACAACCTCAAAACGGACTCTGTCTACCGTGTGCTGCACGGCTATTTCCACGCCCGCGCTTTCCGCACCGACATGCAAATGGTGGCAGACTCGCTGGTGTTCTCATCGCGCACCAAAAAAGTGACGCTCTACCGCGACCCCATTGTGTGGAGTGACAACAAGCAAATAGTGGGCGAGGAAATCAATGCCTATATGAATGATTCCACGCTCGACTCCATTTACGTTGACCGCCAGTCACTTACCATCGAACGGGTGGACTCTATACACTTTAACCAGGTGGCATCACAACAAATGCGCACCTACTTCGACACGCAGGGCGAGGTGAAGGAAAACCGCGCCATAGGCAACGTAATGGTGGTGAACTACCCGCTCGAAAAGGATAGCACTATCCTTTACCAAAACTATGTCGAAACCGCACAGGCTCGTATGTTTATGCGCAACCGCAAACTGTACAAAATATGGGCACCTGCCTCACACGGCTACTTTTACCCCATCGGACTGGCACCTGCCGACCGCACAAAGCTCCCGGGCTTTGCGTGGTTTGACTACATACGCCCTCTGTCGCCTGACGACGTGTTCAACTGGCGTGGCAAAAAAGAGGGCACAACTCTGAAGCCAAGCATTAGGCGCGAGGCTCCTCTTCAAAAATTATAACAACCGCGTTGGCGGAATTAGTAAACAAGTTAACAGGTAAATATATTCTGGAGTATTTATAGTATTAAATGTCAGAATATATAAGGAACATAAAACTAACATACTTGTTAACCCGTTAACTTGTTTACTAATTTCGCCTACTTATATATACTTATATGAGTGATATCATACATCTGCTGCCCGACTCTGTGGCCAACCAAATTGCTGCAGGCGAGGTGATACAGCGTCCAGCATCTGTCATAAAGGAGTTGGTTGAGAACGCTCTCGACGCCGGCGCCACTCACATACAAGTGGTGGTTGAAGATGCCGGCAAGACACTCGTGCAGGTGGTTGACAACGGCTGTGGCATGAGCGACACCGATGCACGCTTGTCATTTGAACGTCACGCCACATCTAAAATTCAGCAGGCCACCGACCTGTTTGCACTGCGCACCATGGGCTTCCGCGGCGAGGCGCTTGCCTCAATAGCCGCTGTGGCCCAAGTTGAGCTGCGCACCAAGCAGCAGGGTAAAGACCTTGGCACGAGCATCTGCATCGAGGGGTCAAAGGTCACTTGCCAAGAACCCGTGGCCTGTCCGGCCGGAGCCAACTTTGCTGTGCGCAATTTGTTTTTCAACATACCGGCGCGCCGCAAGTTCTTAAAGTCCAACCAAACAGAGTTGGCCAACATCACAAGCGAGTTTGAGCGCATAGCACTCGCCCACCCCGACATTGCCTTCACGCTCCACTCTGGCGGCAGTGTCATGCTCGATTTGCCCGGTGGTAACTTCCGCCAACGCATCGTGGGCATATTCGGCCGCCGCATCGACAAACATCTCGTGCCGGTTGAGGTTGACACCACCCTGGCACACATCAGCGGCTTTGTGGGCATGCCCGCTGCAGCACGACGCAAGAATGCACACCAATATCTCTTCGTCAACGGACGTTTCATGCGCCACCCTTATTTTGCCAAGGCCATACTCACAGCCTACGAACGTCTAATTCCCGACGGGCAACAAGTGCCATTCTTTATCAACTTTGAGGTTGACCCCGCACGCATCGATGTCAACATTCACCCTACAAAAACTGAAATAAAGTTTGAGGACGACAGCGCCATATTCCAAATTCTGCTGGCAGCTGTCCGCGAGTCGTTGGGCAAATATGGCGCCGTGCCAGCCATCGATTTCAACACCGAGGGGCGTCCCGACATACCAACGTTCAACAACGAGTTCAATGCGTCGTCTGCCCCCATTGCGCCGCCAACCATTCATGTCAACACAGCATTCAACCCCTTCGACACAGGCAGCCAGGCTGATGCCAGCAGCAATGACTTTGTGCCACATGGCAGCGACAACTCTTCTGCGGCAGCATACCGCACACACCACCCCGCACCTGCCCCACTCGACTGGCAGCAGATTTACGAAAACGCACAAAGGCAGGCTGCCCAGCAACCACAAGCTGCCAACCAAGGTGATGCGACCATTGAGATTGAGAGTCATTACAACAACGAGTCCTCAGCAAGTGACACCATGTCTGCCACACCCGATGCCCTCCCACAACCGTCAGACAACGCACTCTACAACAATCTGCCGTTGCCCGACCAAAACGAGTGGCAAGCCAAAAGTGCCGCCGACCTGTTGCAATATAACGGCCGCTACATTGTGACGGGCATCAGCTCGGGGTTGGCACTTATCGACCAGCACAAAGCGCACATGCGCATCTTGTACGAGCGATACATCAAGCAACAGCAGGCACACAAAGCGCCCTCACAGCAAATGCTCTTTCCCGAGCCATTCACCACGTCACCCTCTGAGGGCATTGTGCTTGAACAAATTATGCCGCAGCTCAAGGAGGTGGGATTTGACATCACCACCACTGCCCCCAACACCTACGAAATATCAGGCACCCCCGTCGGCACTGAAGGCCTGTCGCCTACCGCCCTCGTCACCTCTATCCTGACCGATGCCATTGCCGGGCAAGCTGATGCCGCCGCCACCATCGGACACATCATTGCGCTGGCCCTCGCCCGCAAGGTGGCCATGCCTGTTGGCCAATACCTCACCACCACCGAAATGAGCGAACTCATTGGCCAACTTTTCAGCTGCGAGTCACCGGCCATCACGCCCGACGGAGCACCCACAATGATTATTATCAATCCCGAAAAAATGTTTTAGGCGCATCTTAATGTGTCATAATGCTCCAAAACGCACAATACACTTTACAAAACAAGTCTAAATCACGGCATAAAAGCTATTTTTCACGCAAAAAGTTGCGTCAAACACACAAGTATACTTAACTTTGCAATGAATTGCGGGCAGAAGTAGCCCCCCACAAATGCCGCGCAATACATAACGACAACAAAACAAATACAATATTATTAATAGTTTCAAATCATCTAATTATGAAAAAATTAATGATTGCACTCGCCTTTGTAGGTCTTGCATCGACCACAACGGCTATGGCTCAAGACACTGAAGTTCCTACCAAGAAGTACAGTGTGGCCACCAACTCATTCTGGGCTAACTGGTTTGTAAGCGCTGGTGTATCTGGTACAGCTTACTACACTTCACAGGAGCATGGTGTTAGCAACAACCCATTCAGCGACAAGCGTGGTACTATCGGATTCACTGTAGCCGTGGGTAAGTGGTTCACTCCTGGCATCGGTCTTCGTACTAAGTTCGACGCTATCAAGGGTAAGCAGGTTAACTCTGAAACGAGCCACCCTCTCTATACCGCACTCAACGTTCACGAGGACGTTATGTTCAACCTCTCTAACATGTTCTGCGGTTACAACGAAAAGCGCGTTTGGAACTTCATTCCTTATGTAGGTATCGGTGTATCAACTAAGCTGAACAACGGCAAGAATACTGACATCTACTACACTGCAGGTTTACTGAACAACTTCCGCGTAAGCAAACACGTTCAAATTTTTGCTGACCTCAGCGTAGGTGCTACTGAAGGTTCTCTTGACCAGGGTGCCAACGACAACTGGGCAGGCTACAAGAAGAACAAGATGAAGCACTGGGACAAGGATCTCCGTCTCGATGTAGGTGTTACTTACAACCTCGGCAAGTGCACTTGGGACAAGGTGCCCGATGTTGACGCCCTCATGGCTATGAACAAAGAGCAGATGGACGCTCTCAACCAGTCACTCAAGGAGCAGCAGGACGAAAATGCACGTCTGCGCGATATGCTTGCTAACGCAAAGAACCAGCCTGTTGTTAACAGCAAGGAATTCGTTGGTACTACTTCAAGCGTATTCTTCAACATCAACTCTGCTAAGGTTGCCAGCCGCAAGGATCTCGTTAACGTGAAGGAAGTTGCCGAGTATGCTAAGGCTAACAACTCTAAGATCGTTGTTACTGGTTACGCTGATAGCAAGACTGGTTCTGCCGAATACAACCAGAAGCTCTCTCAGAAGCGTGCCGAGACTGTTGCTAACGAACTCGTTAAGATGGGCGTTAACCGCGACAACATCATCACCGAAGCTAAGGGTGGTGTAATGAACCTCGAGCCGTTCTCATACAACCGTCGTGCTACTGTTAAGATTCAGTAATCCTTATTTGAACACTTAACGGTTCATATATCTCTATCAAGGGCTGCGCCAAGTTGGTGCAGCCCTTGTTTTGTCTCATATATTGTATGGTAAAACGTTAACTAACGAACATACTCAAGCACCAAACGCAACCTCTAATGGGAGCGACGCGTCCCGCAGGAAAAATGCAATGATCATACACATAATAAAGGCTCACTGAAAGCGCTAATTGCACATTTGTCTGTGAGCCTTGCCTTAATTTCCGACGCGAGACGCGTCGCCCCCATTAGTGGTAGCGTTTAGAGGTAGCGTTTGGCGGTAGCGTTTGGTGCTTGAAGAAACGCAAGCACTAATGGGAGCGACGCGTCTCGCGTCGGGCAGAGAAAGGAAAGGCATACGAACTCTGCTAAATAATAGCAGCATATTTTCCCGACGCAAGACGCGTCGCCCCCCCATTAGAGGTAGCGTTTAGTGGTAGCGTTTGGTGCTTGAGTCTGTTCGTAGGTTTACTTTTTTGTTTTGCACTTCGCTCACCTTGCACTACTTTTCACCGCCAAAGTAGGCGGCGGTTCGGAAGTGAAAACAAAAAAAGACTTTTTTGTTTTGCACTTCGCTCACCTTGCACTACTTTTGCACCATAAAACAGAAAACTATGCAAAAGAATTTGGTAATAGTCGAGTCTCCTGCCAAGGCCAAAACCATCGAAAAGTTTCTTGGAGCAGACTATAAAGTCATGTCAAGTTACGGACATATCCGCGACTTGAAAAAGAAAAACTTTGGCGTTGATCTCGACACCTTCGAACCGCAATACGAAATACCCGCCGACAAAAAGAAAGTAGTGAGCGACTTGCGTGCACAAGCCAAAAAATCAGAGGCTGTGTGGCTCGCGTCCGATGAGGACCGCGAGGGGGAAGCCATATCATGGCACCTGGCCGAAGTGCTCGGCCTCGACCCCAAAGAAACCAAGCGCATCGTCTTTCACGAAATCACAAAGCCGGCCATTCTCGCAGCCATCGAGCATCCGCGACACATCGACCTCAATCTGGTTGATGCGCAACAAGCTCGCCGTGTGCTCGACCGCCTGGTGGGCTTCAAACTGTCACCCGTATTGTGGCGCAAAGTGCGCCCAAGTCTCTCGGCAGGCCGTGTACAAAGTGTGGCCGTGCGACTCATCGTTGAGCGTGAACGCGAAATACAACAGTTCAAGCCCGAAGAGAGCTACCGCGTCACAGCACTTTTTGATGTTCCCGACGACAAAGGACACACCACCCCACTGCGTGCCGAACTCAACAAGCGGTTCAGCAGCAAGGAGCAGGCCGAGGCTTTCCTCGAGTCATGCAAGCAGGCCAGCTACACCATCGACAGCATCAGCAAGCGCCCTACCCAGCGCACACCGGCACCCCCATTTACCACGTCAACACTGCAACAAGAGGCCGCACGCAAACTCGGCTTCCCCGTTGCCGTGACCATGCGCGTGGCACAGAGCCTTTACGAGTCAGGACTCATCACCTACATGCGTACCGACTCTATGAACCTCTCCGACCTCTGCCTCAACAGTTGCGCACCGGTCATTACCAACATCATGGGGGCCAACTACCACCAACGCCGCACCTACCACACCCATGCCAAAGGGGCACAGGAGGCACACGAAGCCATACGCCCCACCGACATGGCACGACAGACCATTACCGGCGACAGCCGCGAGCAACGCCTGTACGAACTGATTTGGAAACGTACCATCGCCTGCCAAATGGCCAACGCCCAACTTGAGCGCACCACGGTCAACATCAGCGTTACAAGTGCCACGGCCAGCCACAACGGCTACTACTTCCAAGCCACCGGCGAGGTTGTAAAGTTCGACGGTTTCCTGCGCGTTTATCATGAGAGCCAAGGCGATGATGACAATGCCAATGCCACCGACGAGTCACGTCTGCTGCCCCCCATGAGCGAGGGACAGAACCTGCAAAACCAGGAGATTATAGCCCAACAGCGCTTTACACAACAACCACCGCGCTACACCGAGGCTTCGCTCGTGCACAAACTCGAGGAGTTAGGCATCGGCCGCCCGTCAACCTACGCCCCCACCATATCCACCATTCAAAACCGCGAATATGTGGTCAAGGGCGACAACGAGGGACAACCACGCAACTACTGCCAGCTCACACTTGCCGGCAACAACATAACCGAACAAACGCTCACCGAAAATGTGGGCAGCAACCGCGGCAAACTTGTGCCCACCGACACAGGGCTCGTGGTCAATGACTTCCTGATGGAATACTTCCCCGAAATCATGGACTACAACTTCACCGCCAACGTTGAAAAACAATTCGACGAGGTGGCAGAAGGAAAGGAGAACTGGACACAAATGATCAGCGACTTCTACAAGGATTTTGACCCGCAGGTTGAACGCACACTCAACGAAAAGACTGAGCACCGTGTGGGCGAACGCGAACTCGGTACCGACCCGCAAACGGGTAAACCCGTGAGCGTAAAGATCGGACGTTTTGGCCCCGTAGTGCAAATTGGCACACCCAGCGACGACGAGAAGCCACGCTTTGCCAACCTCAACAAAGGCCAGAGCATCGAAACCATCACACTCGACGAGGCACTCGACCTGTTCAAGTTGCCACGCACCTTGGGCGAGTTTGAAGAGCAAACTGTCAAAGCCAACGTAGGACGCTTCGGCCCCTACGTGCAAATTGGCAAACTGTTTGTGTCCATTCCAAAGGGCGAGGACCCCATGGACATCACACTCGACCGTGCCATCGAGCTTATAAAGGACAAACGCGACAAGGAGGCTAAAAGCCACCTCAAACAATTTGCCGAAGAGCCCGAACTCGAAGTGCGCGCCGGCCGTTGGGGACCCTACATCAGCTACCAAGGCAAAAACTACAAAATACCCAAAAAAGATGCCGACCGCGCCGCCGAACTCTCCCTCGACGAGTGCAAGCAAATCATTGCATCTGAAAGTAAAAAGCCTGCCACACGCACACGGTCGCGAGCCACTAAAAAATAAGCAACTGTCATGAACAAAAGCATCATTTTAGTAGGCTACATGTGCGTGGGGAAAACCACCATCGGACGCGACCTTGCCAAACTGATGAACCGCACCTTCTACGACCTTGACTGGTACATCGAGGAGCGCTACCACACCAAGGTGAGCCAAATATTTGCCGAAAAGGGCGAAGCACACTTCCGCGACCTCGAGCGCCGCATGCTGCACGAAGTGGCAGAGTTCGAAAATGTCGTGCTTTCGTGCGGCGGAGGCACACCCTGCTTCTTCGACAACATCGACTACATGAACCAAGTGGGCGAAGTATTCTACCTCAAAGCCTCGCCCGAAACCATCTTGCAACACCTGTCAATGAGTCGGGGCGAGCGTCCGCTGCTCAAGGACAAAACACCCGAGCAACTGCAACAGTTCGTCACAGAACAGTTGGCACAACGCGAACCGTTCTACAGCAAGGCACGCCACATTGTCGATGTCAACGTGCTCGACTCATTCGACAAAATCAAGTTCGTTACACAGGACATTGCCAATGCCATTGGCTGACGCCCCTTGTTGACACACGAACCCACTACAATAATAAACCTACAAGCAGGTGCACCTGTCGGAATACAATGTAAAAACAACACCTGCGCAGCATATTAAAATCCCTACTTAATATAATATCACCTTGCCCGCTATGCGTAAATGGAGAATTGAAGATTCTGAGGAGCTCTACAACATCAAAGGTTGGGGAGTCAACTACTTCGGTATCAACGAAAAAGGCCACGCCTACGTGTCACCACGCAAAAACGATGTACGCGTCGACCTCAAAGAGATAGTTGACGAACTCAACTCACGCGACATCACAGCCCCCGTACTTCTGCGTTTCCCCGACATATTGGATAACCGTATCGAAAAGACCTCTGACTGTTTCAACCAGGCTGCCAAAGAGTATGACTACAAAGCCGAACACTTTATAATCTACCCCATCAAGGTCAACCAGATGCGCCCCGTGGTCGAAGAAATTATCAGCCACGGCAAGAAATATAACCTTGGTCTTGAAGCCGGCTCCAAACCCGAGTTGCACGCTGTGCTCGCCACCAACATGGACTCTGACAGCCTTATCATCTGCAACGGCCACAAAGACCAAAACTTCATCGAACTGGCCCTGCTCGGTCAGAAAATGGGCAAACGCGTGTTTCTGGTAGTTGAAAAGCTGCCCGAACTCATCACCATTGCCCGCACAGCCGAAAAACTTGGTGTGCGCCCCAACCTCGGCATACGCATCAAGTTAGCAGCCAGCGGCACCGGCAAGTGGCAAGAGAGCGGTGGCGACGCCTCAAAGTTCGGCCTCAACTCTTCCGAACTGCTCGACGCCTTGCGCATGCTCGACGAAATGGGCATGCACGACTGCCTCAAGCTCATACACTTCCACATCGGCTCACAAATAACCAAAATTCGCCGCATCTCCACAGCGCTGCGCGAGGCTGCCCAATTCTATGTGCAGCTGCACGCCATGGGCTTCAACATCGAGTTTGTCGACTGTGGCGGCGGACTTGGCGTCGACTACGATGGCACACGCTCAAGCAACTCCGAAAGTTCGGTTAACTATTCCATTCAGGAGTATGTCAACGACTGCGTCTACACATTTGTCGATGCGGCCAACAAAAACAACATACCCCACCCCAACCTCATCACCGAGGGCGGACGCTCGCTCACCGCACACCACTCTGTGCTCATTATCGACGTAATGGAGAGCGTGAGCATGCCCCACATGAGCGAGGATTTCCACCCCACCGAACAGGACCACCAGCTTGTACACGACCTTACCGAGATATGGGACAAACTCTCGCCCCGCTCCATGCTTGAGGACTGGCATGATGCGCAGGACATTCGCGACGAGGCGCTCGACCTCTTCCGCCACGGCATCATCGACCTCAAAACGCGTGCACAGATCGAAAGTCTGTACTGGAGCATCACACGCGAAATCAGCGAACTGGCCCACCACCAAAAGCATGTGCCCGACGAACTGCGCACACTCGACAAGATGATGGCCGACAAATACTTCTGCAACTTTTCGCTCTTCCAGTCACTGCCCGACTCGTGGGGCATCGACCAACTGTTCCCCATCATGCCCATTGAGCGCCTCAACGAGCGTCCCACCGTGTCAGCCACACTACAGGACATCACCTGCGACTCTGACGGTAAGATATCGGCCTACGTCAACTACAACCAACAAACGTCCTACCTGCCGTTGCATGCCTTCCGCGAGGGCGAGCACTACTACATTGGCGTGTTCCTTGTAGGAGCCTACCAAGAGATTTTGGGCAATATGCACAACCTCTTTGGCGACACCAACGCCGTGCACGTCACCGTCGACGAAGATGGTTACAGCATCGACAAGACCATTGATGGTGAAACCGTGGCCGATGTGCTCGAGTATGTGCAATACGACCCCAAGCGCCTTGTGCGCCGTCTCGAAACATGGGTCAGCAAGGCCGTCAAGGAGGGCAAAATAACCACCGAGGAGGGCAAGGAGTTCATCTCCAACTACCGCTCTGGCCTGTATGGCTACACTTACCTTGAATAAAATTATTGCTTCTATATAACAAAGTTCAAATATCATCTTTGTTATTATCTCAACTTGTTTGCCATTATGCCAAAGGGAACTGTCCGGTAAGCTGTCCGGTAATATGTCTACCTTTGTTCATAGTTGCCGAACATCTTTCAAAAAAAACTTTAAGGGCTGAATTCCAACCGAGGAATTCAGCCCTAATTTTATATCGATCGAATGCTTTAGCCCTTACAGGCAAGGCGTTCACAATTGACTTTTTTGCTAAATCGTTTTGGGGGAATTGCAAGTTGACTGAAACGTGCTGCAAAAAAAGCTGGCACCAAGCGCTACCTCTAAGCGCTATCTCTAATGGGCTCGACGCGTCTCGAGGCTTCTGAAAAATACCGCGAGACGCGTCCCATTAGAGCACAATGTCCTGGCATAACAGTTCTTCCCATGGCTTCAAATCCGCTTTTTTAACCTGTCAACGCGAGTTCGGGATAAGCATTGCGTAAAAAAATCCCCTATCAGGGCTTGTTCAGGACTTTCACCCGTTAGACAATGCTCCTGCCGAGCGTATCACGATAAAGCACCTTCGCATTTCTGCGAAGGTGCTTTATTACTATATTATGCCAATGTGTGATATTACTAAAAATACACTGCCAACCTCATTTTTATTGCGAAATATTCACGTTCATCAAAAGAATCGACTATATTTGCATCATAATATTTATTAAAGATGAGTCACGATGGACAGAAAGTTGAACAGAATCAAAGCCGCATTGGCTGACAAGGACAAGACCAACAAATGGTTAGCGGAGCAGTTGGGCAAGGACCCTGCTACGGTTAGCAAGTGGTGTACCAATGCCAGTCAGCCCTCACTAGAAACTTTACTGATGATTGCCAAGCTCCTAAATGTGGAGGTGAACGACCTGGTGCGTTTGGAGGCTGTGAACGATTAACGATAAGAAGTCTTGAATATGATAAAAGATATAATGAATCACAACGCTGATGCAGTAGCGGGACAGAAAGAAATGGATGCGCTGAAGAAGTACTTCCCTCAATGCTTCCATGCTGACGGCGAATTTGACATAGAGGCTTTCAAGGCTGCATTGCCAGGAGGAACTACCATTACTGACGAAACCAGCGGCTTCAACTGGCTGGGCAAGAACTATGCCCGTATGCTTACCAACATGGACTCTACCACACTTATCCGTCCTGACGAGGAACATAATGCAAAACCTGAGAACAAGGATAGCCAAAATGTATATATCAGTGGCGACAATCTGGATGCACTGCAGCATTTGGTGAAATCGTATAGCGGTAAGGTGAAGGTGATTTATATCGACCCTCCTTATAACACTGGCTCTGACGGCTTTGTGTATAATGACAAGTTCAACTTCACTGCAGAGGACCTTGCCAAACGTTTGGACGTAACTCCTGAACGTGCTGAACGTATTCTCTCTATGACTCGTCGTGGAAGTGCCAGCCATGCGGCTTGGCTCACTTTTATGTTGCCTCGTTTGTCGTTTGCCCGTGACTTGCTGACTGACGATGGCGTGATATTTATATCTATAGATGATAATGAGCAGGCTAATTTGAAGAGACTTTGTGATGAGGTGTTTGGAGAAGAATGTTTTGTTGCGCAATTTATTTGGGAGAAAAGGCTAAATCGTGAAAATAGAAAAGAAACGTCTGTTCGTCATGACTATATCCTTTGTTATTCCAAAAACTATTATGATGATGAAGTAAAGCGTATCAATCAACTTCCAATGTCCGGTAAAGCCTTAGCAAGTTATAGTAATCCCGATAATGATCCAAGAGGTCTATGGAAATCAGATCCTGCACATGCTCAAGCTGGTCATGGTGTGGAATCTCAATTCTATACTGTTGTTGCTCCCAATGGTAAAAAACATGAACTTCCGAGTGGTCGCTGTTGGATTTATAACGAAGATACCATGAAAGAGGCCATAAAAGATAATAGAATTTGGTTTGGTCAGGATGGAAATGGAGTTCCTCGTGTAAAGACATACTTAAATGCAAAGGAAAGAGGTTTAACTCCAGAAACAATGATTTTTGCTAAGGAAGGTTCAACTAATGAGAAAGCTAAAAATGATTTGAAAGAATTATTTGATGGTATTGCTGTGTTTGAAACCCCAAAACCTGTTGAACTAATTCGGCATTTACTTAAGATGGCATTTAAGGAAGGACTTGCTGTAGATTTCTTTGGTGGTTCATCTTCGACAGCCCACGCTGTTATGGAAATGAGCATTGATGGTAGTAATATGCATTATATCCTCGTTCAGCTTCCAGAGCCATGCAAGCCAGACAGTGAAGCTGCCAAAGCTGGCTACAAGACCATCGACGAAGTCGGCATGGAGCGTATCAAGCGAGCCGCCAAAAAGATTCATGATGAGAACCCACTCTTTGCAGGCGACCTTGGCTTCAAGCATTATACTTTGGAAGAACCCAAGGAAGATACTTTGTTGCAAATGGAGCGTTTTGACCCATCTAATGACCTTCTGACCACATTGGAGGTAAAGGACTTTGGCTTAGAGACCGTGCTTCGCACATGGCTCGTGGCAGATGGTTATGGTCTGACCGATGATGCCGAGGAAGTGATGCTGGGTAATTACAAAGCTTACTGGAAAGGTGACCATATCTATATGATCAATTCTGACCGTGATTTTGACGAGAGTAGCATTGCAGCCCTAATGGATAAGTATAATGGTGAGCCGTTCTCTCCTCACAACATTGTGATCTTCGGCTACAGTTTTGGCTTCACCCATCGTGAGGAACTGCAGAAAAACCTCCGCACGCTGAAGGAGGGCAACAAGACTTTAACAGTGAACATAGATGTGAGATATTAAAAGACGACATACAATGTATCTAAAGAAATTACATATCAGCAACTTCCGTTGCTTTCGCGACTACACCATTGAGTTCGCACCCGGTGTAACCGTGCTATTCGGTAAGAATGGTTCGGGCAAGTCTACATTGATACATGCTATACATAAGGCATTGAGTATGTTGATGTACACTAAAAACGAGTATGAAAACGTTACGGTGAAGGGCAAAAGAAAGAAAAGACTTGTAGGCTATAAGACAATTACAAGGAACAACCCATATCTACACACTAAGGGATTTGCGAATGATGACTTCAACAATCTGGAAGATTCATTCATCGAGATAGCCTCTACTGTTGATTTCGGCCCGGACTTGATGGATGTGAATTGGAAAATGAGTGCCAAGGCCAGCAATAGCAAACTTCGCCCTACTGAGTTTGAGGATGCCTATTTAGCCTTTTACTCTTGGCAAGAAAATGGTGGTCAACTTCCCTTGTTGGCTTATATTTCTGATGGCTTTCCCCATAAGGAAGACAACAAAAAGAGCCAAGTAAAGGCAAAGATTCGCGCTTTGCGCAATTTTGCCTATTTCGACTGGGACGAGGAAGAGGGATGTACCAACGAGTGGATTCTCAGATTGGAAAGCAACCTGTTTAGACAAGCTGCCCTTCTTGCCAAAGGAGTAGTTAAAAACGAGCAGGGATTCATTGCACGTGCTCAGTTACAAGAAGAAGATGAACCAGAGTTTCAGGAATTATCTCATGAACAACAATGCATATCCGAATGTTTTAACACGTTTACATCTAATAGTGTTTTTAATTCTGAGAATGCTATTAAGTTCAATACGTTTACATTGGGCAGAACGAAGCAGAACGAGGGAAAACTCTGCATTCAAACAACCAACGGCAAGGAATATGATTTCCGCAAGTTGCCTGCTGGATATAAGCGCCTTTTCAATATCGTTCTCGACTTGGCATACCGCTCTTATATCTTAAGCGAAAGGTCAACAGCAAATAATCATGGACTTGTAATCATTGATGAGATAGATTTGCACTTGCATCCTGCATTAGAGCAAGTTGTGCTTGACTGCTTTATGAGAACTTTCCCTTTCGTCCAATTTATTGTTTCAACTCATTCACCACTGGTGCTAACTGATATAGAAACTCAAAATAGCAGAAATAGGGTGTTGAAGATGACTCCTGCATGCGACACTCCAGAGGAATGGCGAAATGTACATGGCATTGACTACAATCAGATGCTGGAAGAGAATATGGATGTGAGTAAGCGTAAACCGGAGATTCAAAAACTCTTCAAGAAGGCATGGGATGAAGTGGCCGAGAAAAATACAGAGGCAGCAAAGCAAACCGTTGCAGAGTTGGAATCAAAGACTCCTGCAGACCAAATAGAATTGGTTCAGCTGCGTGCTATCATTAACCGTATTAAAATTATTGGCAAATGAGGTACATAGAAAAGCATTATGATACTCCTACTATCATTCAGCACGAGCAGGAATTGAAAAACCTTAATTTAGATGAAGATAGTCTTCGAAATCCAGAGACACATGTAGGTAAATCTGGAGGACAATTATATGAAATTGTTCGCGATATGCCAACACTTTCTGCTTTAAAGGAACAAATGTATTCAGAACAAGGTGGTGTATGTTGTTATTGTGGGATGAAGTTGGATTATCCCTTTAACCCACAATACCGAGTTGAACATGTTTTGCCTAAAGAGACACATAGGGAGTTAGTTGGTGAATACAAAAATCTTCTTCTTTCATGCAGAGCAACTAAGGAAGAATTAGCTCTCAGAAATGACAACTCTAAGCCAAAAGCTCAACGCAAAGGATATATCCATTGTGATGAAGCCAAAGGATCAAAAGAGATCACCTATTCTCCTTTAAATCAAGCTTGTGAAAATGCTTTCTGGTATGATTTAAATGGTAAAATCCATTATAATAATGAAGAAGCAAAAAAGGACATTAAAACCTTGGGATTAGATGGCGAATATTTGAATAGACGCCGTAAAATAGCGATTTCATCACTTTGTGAGCTGAGCGAAGATGAACTAATCGCATTTAGAGATGGTTTGCGACATCCAAATTCTGAAGGTAAATTTGCAGAATTCTACTTCGTAATTATTGATGCAATAAACCAACTTCTCCCAGTAGTATAAGATACATGGAATTAAAACTCGAAAATAACCTCGCACACCAAATGGTGCCTGTTGATGGCGTTGCCACAGTGGTAGAGGCTTCAATACAAGAACCAGCTCAACAGGTCCACCAAAACCCATTGCTGAAACGACAACTTGGTGCTGAGGCTTTACGCATAGTGCGCCAGAATGGGAAGATATTGGATAAGGCAACAAGGCAAAGGGTAACACATTACATGCTCTCGGATAAGATAAAGAGTTTGCCGTATCATCGTATTCTCGACATCAAGATGGAGACGGGTACGGGCAAGACATACGTCTATACCCGAACCATGTTTGAACTACACAAGCGCTGCGGTTTCAACAAGTTCATTATTGCTGTTCCAACCTTGCCTATCAAAGCCGGTACAGCATCATTCCTGAAGGAACAGGAGGTGAAACGCCACTTTGAGATGGTGTGCAACTACAATACCGAAATAGAATTGTGCTTGCTGGAACCTCAGAAAAAGCAGAAAAAGGGCCGTCTGAATATGCCTTCTGCCGTGGGACATTTCTTTTATGGAACTCACCATGTTAAGAATAAGATATATGTGCTCTTGCTAAACACTCAGCTCATTACCAGTGGTAAGTTGCTGACTCGTGAGGACTATGACCAAATGCTGGACGAATTCCACCGTCCAGTGGATGCTATTGCCGATACCAAGCCTGTGCTGATTATCGACGAGCCGCATCGTGTGGAACGTAGCGGCAAATCGTATGCCGCTCTTATTGAGAACTTCCGACCTCAACTGGTGTTGCGCTATGGTGCCACCTTCCCCGAACTGACAGTAGGAAAAGGCAAGAACAAACATGCGGTGAAGGACTATCAAGAACTCATCTATGACCTGAACGCTGCCGATTCATTTAATCAGGGACTTATCAAAGGAGTTGCCAAAGAGCATCTGGAGTTGCCAGGCGGTAAGAAGGCTGAAAAGAAGCTGAAGGTGCTATCGACCGTGAAGGGTGACAGTGCCAACATGAAGCTGACAAATGCAGACAACACGGGTAAAACCTTCACGCTTCATGTAGGTGATAGTCTTGGCTCTATTGATAATGACATGGATGGCGTTGTGGTGGAGGCTATCAGCAAAAACAGCATCTGCTTGAGCAATGGTCAGGAGAAAGAGATAGGAGAAGAATTCTTCCCTGATCAATATGGTGTGTCTTATCAAGAGGGTATGATAGAACTTGCCTTGATGCGCCATTTTGAGACAGAACGTGAGAATTTTTGTCGCGAAGGACTACCTATCAAGACACTTGCACTGTTCTTTATTGACAGCATAAAAAGTTTTCGCGGACCTGAAGGTAAGAACGATGGCTGGCTCAGAAAGAAGTTTATCGAAATATTGGAAACAAGAGTAAAGAAGGAACTGACACGTCAGAATACGCCTGAATATGAAGCGTATCTTAATGCTACTCTTGAAAATATTGATTCCTCATGTGCTGGATATTTCTCACAGGACAATATCGACTCTGATGAGAATATTGCCAAAGAGGTGAAGGTGATTCTTCATGGCAAAAAAGAACTCTTGAACTTTACAGACGAGGAGGGCAAGCCTAATGTTCTGAGATTCTTATTCTCTAAATGGACATTGAAGGAAGGATGGGACAACCCGAATGTGTTTACCATCTGTAAATTGCGCTCAAGTGGATCAGAAATTAGCAAACTGCAAGAAGTGGGTCGTGGACTGCGTCTGCCCGTTGACAGTGCAGGAAACCGCATCAGCGATTCTTCCTTTATGCTCAACTACATCGTAGACTTCACGGAGAAGGACTTTGCCAATAAGTTGGTTGCAGAAATCAATGGTGAACTTGATGCTGACCAGAAAAGCCCGCTTTCAATTACTGCAGAAGACATTATCAAAGTTGCCGAAAAGCGCAACATGGATGTCAATAAGTTCTTTGCAGAACTGTTGACTAAAGGCTATGTTGACTTTGACAAGAAGGTTGTACCTGAGAAGTTTGATGATTTGCTGATTGAATATCCAGAGTTCAAGGATGTTACAAGTGGCGTGAATACCAATCGTATCATCAACCGTAACAGCAGTCGTAATGATAAGATTCATATCCGCAAGGCAAGATTTGAGGAACTACGAGAACTGTGGACACAACTGAACAGAAAGTACGTTCTGTACTTTGACAAGGCGATAGACAAGCAGATAGAAGCCGAACTGCCTTCAATCATCAAGGATAAGCACGTGTTCTCTCTTCAGACCATAGAGTCATCTCGTAAGGTTTTGGAATTCGAGGGGAACGTGGCAGTTGCCAATGAAGGAACTCATGCAGAACTGACATTGCATGACCGCCATTATGGCTATAATGAGTTTCTGAAGCGAGCTTCAAGATACACCAACATTCCGGTCCATATTCTGCACAAGGCTATATGTGAAACTGCAAATGGAGGCTATTATCTCACCAACGAAATGTTCAATGATAGTTCGTTGACCAGATTGATAGGTGCTGTAGATGATTGGAAATGTGACCAACTCGTTGGTTTTGTGCGCTATAAGCAAGCCAACTACACTGTGAAGGAAACCAAGCTTACCAATGCTGATGGTACTGTGAAGGACGAAGTAGTTCAAGCATACATTGGCAATAAGAGTGTGCCAGGCGAACCACCTGTCAAGTACCTCTATGATGCTTATGCTCATGACTCAGGTTTGGAATTACAGAATATCAAGACTGAGATAGATGAAGTCATCGTATATGGCAAGATTCCATCACACAGCATCTGTATTCCTACTGTGGCATCAAGCAACTACAGTCCCGACTTCATGTATGTGGTCAAAAAGGCTGATGGAACCAAGGAACTGAACATCGTGATTGAGACGAAGGCTTACGATAAGGAATCACATATCTCACCTGATGAGGACACCAAGATTTCGTGTGCTGAGGAGTTCTTCAAGGCTATGACTGCAAATGGTTATACCGTCCACTTCCGAAAGCAGATCAACAGCACAGGTGTTAAGAACATCATTGATGAGTTGGTGACAGAAGCTATTCTCGATAAATGATTTTTACAACTGACAACAATGACAACTGTTCTTATGCGCTTTTGTTCTTGTGTTTCCGTGTTTGCGGCAAATCTCATAACTCACAAACCATGAGTTGCGTCCTTTGACTTGGGTGACACATTGACGAAGTCAAGAAATGTCTGCACTCTGCACTTTTCTATTCAAAGCACTTAATAATCAATCGTTTTAGGCGTGTAGACACGTCTGCACTGCGTCTGCACCACTTCTGCACAATGTCTGCACTATTTGGGGCAGTAGGTTAATCCGCGTTTAGTGCCTCGGTCATTCATCTTATGGGGACAAGACTTTTCTGTCGGAGGAACAGAAAAATCTTGCTCCCATAACTGTTGTTGCGCTGTGGCAAATCTGACGCGTGCAGACGGCAGTGCAGATAAACAACAAGGTTTTCTACACGCATTTATATATTGATTATCAACTGTTTATATTGTAAAAGTGTAGAGTGTAGCAAGTTTGTTAATGTGGTAAAATGCTAATGGACTGATGCCGTAGCATTACTACTTGTAACACTACGGCGTCAGCCCTTATGTTCTTGAGGCCACGGACTAACGTCTGCGTGCCCTCAAGAACATAAGGGCTACGCCGTAGTGTTGCTTGTTGGTTGCTTAGCACGGGAAACATTATTTGTGTACAAGTTGTACACTTTTTTTGTTTGTAAGCCATAATGCACCCTATCTTTGCACCCACTACTAACTAAATTGTATATTATCATGAATACCAAACAAG